>ERZ1031114.510-NODE-510-length-11407-cov-5.858703_pt1 | contig 11407 bp, 10 predicted proteins | sample MGYA00518740_ERZ1031114 | MGnify/ENA primary metagenome ERZ1031114 (study PRJEB33719, sample SAMN04261276) | wastewater metagenome | biome: rural village; feature: human; material: feces | host: Homo sapiens | place: El Salvador | collected 2013-01-14 ... | reverse complement strand
TGATCGGCAAAATCGGCTTTGAGCCCTACCAGGGTGCCGGAGAAGCGGTGGATTTCGGCTATATCATCCGCAGGGATGTCCGCGGAAGAGGACTTGCGGCGGAAGCGGCAGAGGCAGTGCTTGGCTTTGCTTCGGAAAGTCTGGGGCTGGAGAAAATCTGTATTCACACCTCGGCGGACAATGTGGCATCCATCGCACTTGCGGAAAAGCTTGGATTTGCCGCCGAGGTTGACGCGGATCAAAAAACGGGCATAAGATATTTCACAAAAGATCTGCGGCAGAGGAGGTCAATATGATTAATGAGCATTATCTGGAAATGCTGGGACATAAATCGGTGATTCGTGAGCTGGCGGAGTATGCAGCGGTAAGAGGAAGAGAAATCGGCGGGGAGAATGTTTTTGATTTCAGCCTCGGAAATCCGTCCGTACCGGCACCGGGGAGCTTTACGGATGCGGCCATCCGGCTGCTTCAGACCGAGGAGCCGGTCAGACTCCACGGATACAGCCCGACGCTTGGAATACCGAGCGTAAAGGAGAAGATTGCGGCCTCTTTAAACCGCCGTTTTGGCATGAATTATACAGCGGGACATATTTTTCCCGCTTCCGGCTGTGCGGGTGCGGTAGCGCATGCTCTTCGCGCTGTGACAAAGCCGGGGGATAAGGTACTGGTGCAGGCGCCGTTTTTCCCGGAATACATTCCTTACATCAACGATACCGGGGCACAGATCGAGATCATTCCGGCAAGATTTGAGGATTTTCAGATTAATTTCGAGGCGTTGGAGCAGATGCTGCAGCCTGGAGTTGCGGCAATTCTGATCAATTCCCCGAACAATCCGTCCGGCGTGGCATATACCGGAGAAACACTGGAGAAGCTTTCTTCTCTTCTGGCTGCGAAATCAAAGGAGCTTGGCTACAATCTGTTCCTGATTTCGGATGAACCGTATCGCGAAATTGCCTTTGGCGGACGGAAAATTCCGTACCCGGCACGTTTCTATCCGCATACGCTGACCTGCTATTCCTTCTCAAAATCTCTGTCGGTTCCGGGAGAACGCATCGGATATGTGGCAGTATGCCCGGAGTGCGAGCATGCAGAGGACATTGTCCCGATGTGCGGACAGATTTCCAGAGGAATCGGACATAACTGCCCGTCCTCACTGATTCAGCTGGCCGCTGCGGAAGCGGTAGATGATACTGCAGATCTGTCGGTCTATGAAACCAACATGGAGCTTTTGTATGAAACCTTCCGGGAGCTTGGATTTGAAGTAAAAAAGCCGGATGGAACATTTTATATTATGCCGAAGGCTCTGGAAGAGGACGCGGTTTCGTTCTGCCGGAAGGCGCAGAAGTATGACCTTATTTTTGTCCCCTGTGATGCATTTCATGCGCCCGGCTATTTCCGGGTCGCTTACTGCATTGATACGGAGAAGGTCAGACGCTCCCTGCCGGTGATTCGCAGATTTGTGAAAGAGGTGTATGGAGGGTAATACCTGACGGAAGCAGAGACCGCGAAGAAAACGCGGCGGAAAGGATTGTAATATGCTGGAAATTTTGAAGGCAGTGCTGTTTGGCGTTGTGGAGGGCATTACGGAATGGCTCCCTATCAGCAGCACAGGCCATATGATTCTGCTGAATGAATTCGTGAAGCTGAATGTGTCTTCACAGTTCTGGGACATGTTTCTTGTGGTGATTCAGTTCGGAGCCATTCTGGCGGTGATTCTTCTGTACTGGAAGACGATCTGGCCGCTTGAAATTTACAGACACCGCAAAAGAACCCGCATTGTATGGAAAAAAGACACGCTGAGCTTGTGGGGGAAGACAATTGTGGCCTGCATTCCTGCCGGAGTTGTGGGCGTTCTTCTGGATGACTGGCTGGATGAGCATCTTTATAACTGGCTGGTGGTTGCAATCATGCTGATTCTGGTCGGCGTTGCGTTCCTGGTAGTGGAAAAGGTCATGAAGGACCGCAAGCCACAGATCACGGAGCTGAAGGATCTTGGGATGAAGCAGGCACTGATCATCGGAATGTTTCAGCTGATTGCCGCGGTTTTCCCCGGAACCTCGAGATCCGGTGCTACCATCATTGGCGGCCTGATGATCGGTGTGTCCCGCACAGTTGCAGCGGAGTTTACATTCATTCTGGCAATTCCTGTTATGGCAGGTGCGAGCCTTCTGAAGATGCTGAAATTCGGATTTCATTTTACCGGCAAGGAGACAGCGGTTCTGGGAACCGGCATGGTGGTTGCGTTTGTGGTATCGGTGATTGTCATCCGTTTCCTGATGGGTTACATCCGCAAACATGACTTCAAGCCCTTTGGCTGGTACCGTATTGCTCTTGGTGCTCTGGTGATTGTGTATTTCGCATTGATCCGCGGAGTCTGAGCTTTTGATGTCAGAAGCAGCAAAATCACCAAATAATATGTGAAATTTTCAGTGAATTTGTTGACAGACAATTTGGGGTGTGGTACCGTTTATCGCATAAAAACAGCATTTCATCAGATTTTGACTGATCGAAAGGAGAAATTCGGGATGAGTACGGAAAAGAAGCCTACGGCAACCGTGAAGGCAAGTTTTATCTCGACGAAGACAGAAGATACAAAGGTACCGGCTAAGAAAGAGGAGAAGAAAGTGGAAAAGAAGACAGAGAAGAAGGCTGTTGCAGTAAAGGCTGAGGAGAAGAAGGCAGTTCCTGCAGTAAAGGCAGAAGAGAAGAAGGCAGTTCCTGCAGTAAAGGCCGAGGAGAAGAAGGCAGTTCCCGCAGTAAAGGCAGAAGAGAAGAAAGCGGTTCCTGCAGCGAAGGCTGAGAAGAAGGCATCTGCAGCAAAGGCCGAGAAGAAGGCACCTGCAGCAAAGGCTGAGAAGAAGGCACCCGCAGCGAAGGCAGAGAAGAAGGCTCCTGCAGCAAAGGCAGCAGCAGAGGTCGTCCTTCAGTGGAACGGAAATGACTACACCTATGACAGGCTTCTTCAGTCTGCAAAGGACGTATGGCAGTATGACCAGGGCAAGAATGTTGCTGACTTCAAGAAGGCTGTTATTTATGTAAAGCCGGAAGAGGGAAAGGCATACGTTGTTGTCAACGATACCGATGAGCTTTCCTTTGATATCTGATCCCGATCTGTGAATTTTATATCAGAAGCGTAGAACCGCAGGCACCTGCATAAACAGCAGATGCCTGCGGTTTTTTATAATTTCTTAATTGATCTGCCCGTTGACATTAAAGGGGGGCAGTGCTAGATTATGTTCATGGTTGTTAGCACTCAATGATGATGAGTGCTAACAATGATAACAGGAGGGAGAATGGAACTGCAGGAAAGAAAAATGAAAATATTGCAGGCCATTATCCGAAATTACCTGGAAACCGGAGAACCTGTAGGAAGCCGTACGATTTCCAAGTACACGGATCTGAATCTCAGCTCGGCGACCATACGGAATGAGATGTCGGATCTGGAGGAGATGGGGCTGATCACTCAGCCGCACACATCGGCAGGACGTATCCCTACGGATCAGGGTTACCGGGTGTATGTGGATGACATGCTGCGGGATGAGAAGAAAAAGCTCAGCAATATGCAAAGCGTTCTTCTGGAGAAGCAGGACCGGCTTGAGAACCTGTTGCAGGATGTTGCGAAGCTTCTGGCGGTCAACACCAAGTATGCTTCGATGATCTCCGCGCCGGAGATCCGGCAGAACAAGATCAAGTTCATTCAGCTGTCGCAGGTTGATGCAGAGAACATTCTGGCCGTGATCGTGATCGAAGGCAATGTGGTCCGCAATACCATGATTCGCGTGAATGATGTTCTGGATCAGAAAACGCTGTTCCGGCTGAACATGATTCTGAACAATGCGCTTTGCGGAATCCCGGTGGAGGCAGTCAATCTCGGAACCATTGCTTCTATTAAGAAGCAGGCCGGAGAACACGATGAAATCATTGAGAATGTGATCAATGCGGCGGCACAGGCGGTGCGGCCGGATGACAATCCGAAGATTTACACAAGCGGAGCCACCAACATTCTTCGCTATCCGGAGCTTGCCGGTGATACCACACAGATGGGTGAGCTGATCAGTAATTTCGAAGAGAAAGAGGCCCTGGGAAGTCTTGTTCAGGAAACGCTTTCGGAGAGCGGCGAGAATGGCATTCAGGTTTATATCGGCAACGAGATGCCGATGAACGGAATGCAGAACTGCAGCGTTGTTACAGCAACCTACGATCTCGGTGAAGGCATGAAGGGAACGGTCGGAGTGATCGGACCGAAACGTATGGATTACGACAGAGTGATCGGAGTCATGCAGGAAATTATGAAGCAGCTGGATACTCTGTATAAGAAATAATGGAGGAAGCTATGGCAGAAGAATATAAGAATCCGGATACCGGACAGGAAGAAATGAAGGATACCGCGCAGATCCCGGTTGAGGATCAGAAGGCGGAAGAAGAGATTCAGGCAGAAGACTGTGGAAATTCTGATTCCGGAGATACGGAACAGACAGCCGGAAATGCGGAGGCGGATGCCAAAGCGGGAACCACAGACAAGAAGGGCTTCTTCTCCAAGAACAAGAAGGCGGACAAGGAGAAGGCCGGAATGCAGGAGAAGATCGATTCTCTGGAGGATCGCGTACGTCGGCAGATGGCGGAGTTTGATAATTACCGCAAGCGAACCGATAAAGAGAAGGAGCAGATGTTCTCCATGGGCGAGCGGAGCGTCATTGAGAAGATTCTACCGATTGTGGATAACTTCGAGAGAGGCTTTGATACCGTGGACGAGTCGGATAAGGATGATGCGTTCGTGATCGGTATGCAGAAGATTTATACGCAGCTGACCAAGCAGCTCGAAGCACTTGGGGTAAAGCCGATTGAGGCAGTAGGCAAGGAATTTGATCCGAATATGCACAACGCGGTGATGCAGGTGGAGAGTCAGGAGTACGAAAGCGGGACTGTGGCACAGGAGCTTCTGAAGGGCTACATGTATCATGATCAGGTGCTTCGCCACAGCATGGTGGCCGTTGTACAGTGAGCCGGAAGCCGGAGAGAACATTTGGAAAATCAGTCCCCGCAAGGGGTTGATCGTATAGATGAAACAGGAAACGTGACAGTATTGAAATAGATCAGAGTGCCGCAGGGCACGGAAACGGAGAAGATTATGAGTAAGATTATTGGTATCGATTTAGGAACAACCAATAGCTGCGTTGCAGTCATGGAAGGTGGTCAGCCTACCGTTATTGCAAACAAGGAAGGTGCGAGAACGACTCCTTCCGTAGTAGCTTTCACGAAGAACGGAGACCGTCTGGTCGGTGAGCCGGCAAAGCGCCAGGCTGTTACCAATGCGGAGAACACCGTTTCTTCTATTAAGAGAGACATGGGTACGGACAACGGACGTACACTCAACGGCAAGAAATACAGCCCGCAGCAGATTTCCGCAATGATTCTTCAGAAGCTGAAGGACGATGCAGAGAGCTATCTGGGCGAGAAGGTCAGCGAGGCAGTCATTACGGTTCCGGCATACTTCAACGATGCACAGCGTCAGGCAACCAAGGATGCAGGAAAGATCGCAGGACTGGATGTAAAGCGTATCATCAACGAGCCTACGGCAGCTGCACTGGCATATGGTCTGGACAACGAGAAGGAACAGAAGATCATGGTTTATGACCTTGGCGGCGGTACCTTCGATGTTTCCATCATCGAGATCGGCGACGGTGTCATCGAGGTTCTTTCCACCAACGGTGATACACACCTTGGCGGTGATGATTTTGATGAGCGCATCATGGCATGGATGGTCAGCGAATTCAAGGCAAAGGAAGGCGTAGATCTGTCCGGCGATAAGATGGCAATGCAGAGACTGAAGGAAGCCGCTGAGAAGGCGAAGAAGGAGCTTTCCTCCGCAACCACTACAAACATCAACCTTCCGTTCATTACGGCAACCGCAGAAGGCCCGAAGCACTTCGACATGGATCTGTCCAGAGCAAAGTTCGAGGATTTGATTCGTGATCTGGTTGAGAAAACGGCAATTCCGGTACAGAATGCAATGAAGGACGCGGGACTGACCAATGCAGACCTTGGAAAGGTTCTTCTGGTTGGTGGTTCTACCAGAGTTCCCTGCGTACAGGAAAAGGTTCGCCAGCTGACCGGTCAGGAGCCCTCCAAGAGCCTGAACCCGGATGAGTGTGTGGCAATCGGCGCTGCGATTCAGGGCGGCAAGCTTGCAGGTGATGCAGGCGCCGGGGATGTCCTTCTTCTGGATGTCACTCCTCTGACGCTGTCAATTGAGACAATGGGAGGCATTGCAACTCCTCTGATCGAGAGAAATACCACGATCCCGACCAAGAAGAGCCAGATCTTCTCAACAGCAGCAGATAACCAGACTGCAGTGGATATCAATGTTCTGCAGGGTGAGCGTAAGTTTGCAAGAGACAACAAGTCTCTCGGTCAGTTCCGTCTGGATGGAATTCCGCCGGCAATGAGAGGTGTTCCGCAGATCGAGGTTACCTTCGATATTGATGCAAACGGCATTGTTACCGTATCTGCAAAGGATCTTGGAACCGGCAAGGAACAGCACATCACCATCACCGGTGGCTCCAGCATGTCGGATGACGATATTGAGAAGGCAATCAAGGATGCCAAGGAGTATGAGGCACAGGATAAGAAGAGAAAAGAAGCGGTCGATGCAAGAAACGATGCTGACTCTGCAGTCTTCCAGATTGAGAAGGCACTGAAGGAAGCAGGCGATAAGGTGGATGCCGGAAACAAGGCTACGGTTGAGTCGGATCTTGCAGAGCTGAAGGCAGTTCTGGATCGCACAAAGGATCAGCCTGATATGAGCGATGCGGATGTGGATGCTCTGAAGTCCGGCAAGGAGAAGCTGATGAATGATTCTCAGCAGCTCTTCAATGCAATGTATCAGAACATGCAGCAGAATCAGCAGGCCGGCGGCCAGCAGGCAGGACCGAACCCGGATATGGGCGGTCAGCAGAACGGCGGCGCCGATGATGTGGTAGATGGTGATTACAGGGAAGTCTGATCACGAAGCTTGAAAAGCCGCAGACAATGAAATAATATGGTATAGCCCGGGGCGGGGAATCCGTTCCGGGCCATATCATTGACTAAGGGAATGCTAAGGATTTGGAAGACTTATGGCAGAGCAGAAACGCGATTATTATGAAGTGCTGGGTGTAGACAAGAATGCCTCGGAAGATGAGATCAAGAAGGCATATCGGCAGCTGGCGAAGAAATATCATCCTGATGTAAATCCGAGTGAAGAGGCTGCAGCTCTTTTCAAGGAGGCATCGGAGGCCTATGCGGTGCTGAGTGACCCGAAGAAGCGTCAGCAGTATGATCAGTTCGGACATGCGGCGTTTGACGGAACCGGCGGCTATGGCGGCGGTGGCTTTGACTTCAATGGCGCGGACTTCGGAGATATGTTCGGCGACATCTTCGGGGATCTGTTCGGCGGCGGAAGAGCAAGAACCAACCCGAACGGACCGATGAAGGGAGCCAGCATTCGCACGAGTGTCCGGATCAGCTTTATGGAGTCGGTATTCGGAACAACGAAGACGCTGACGCTGAGTCTGAAGGATCCGTGCCCCACCTGCAACGGAACCGGAGCAAAGCCGGGAACCAGCCCCAAGATGTGTCCGAAGTGCGGAGGCAAGGGACAGGTGGTCTATACACAGCAGTCCTTCTTCGGAACCGTCCGTAATGTTCAGACCTGCCCGAACTGCAGCGGAAGCGGCAAGATCATCGAGGAGAAATGCACGACCTGCGGAGGAAGCGGATACACCAGCAGCCGGAAGCAGATTGAGGTGACGATTCCGGCGGGAATCCGGAGCGGAATGAGTGTCCGGATTTCTGAGAAGGGTGAGCCTGGAATCAACGGCGGCCCTCGCGGTGATCTGATGGTGGAGGTTCTTGTTGAGGAGGATTCGAACTACTATCGTCAGGACAATGACCTGTACAGCAATGTCACGATTTCCTATGCGGTGGCAGCGCTGGGCGGCAGCATTGTGATCGACACGGTGGATGGCAAGGTTCTGTACGATGTCAAGGAGGGGACCCAGACGGGGACCCGCGTGCGGCTGAAGGGCAAGGGAGTTCCGAGCCTTCAGAACAAGAACGTCCGCGGCGATCAGTATATTACACTGACGGTGGAGACACCGACCAAGCTCTCCAGAGAAGCACGTGAGCTTCTGGAGAAGTTTGATGAGGCAACAGGTGACAGCCTTCACGAGGCGGAACGTGTCCGGGACAACGGAGACGGTCCGAAGGAAACCGTGAAGGGAAAGCGCAAGAAATTCTGGAAATAAAACGGTCCGCATCCCGGAGCCGGAGGAGAAAGCCTGATCATGGTTTTCTCCTCGGTTCCGGAATGCGGCATTTGTCGTTATGTGAGGTGTGCTTATGAAGTGGATGCGGTTTCGGGTTCGTACAACAGCGGATGCGGAGGACATTCTGATCAGCTCCATGCAGGACATCGGTCTGTGCGGTGCCCAGATCGAGGATCATGTTCCGCTGACGGCAGCGGAAAAGGAGCAGATGTTTGTGGATATTATGCCGGAAGAGCCTGCTGATGACGGGAGTGCTGTTCTGAGCTTTTATGTGGAGGAGACCGAAGACGGGAAGCTTCTCCTGGAGGACGGAGAGAAGACGCCGGAGGAAGTTTGCGGCGAAATGGAGAATGTGATCCGTGAGCTCCGTGAGTATTCGGATGCCATCGGAGATGGGACCGTTACCATTGAAGAAACCGAGGACATCGACTGGGTGAATAACTGGAAGCAGTTTTTCCACCAGTTCTGGATTGATGACGTTCTGGTTATCCCTTCGTGGGAAAAGCCGGTGGAAACGGATCGAGAGCCGGCCCTGACTTTTCACATTGATCCCGGTACGGCCTTTGGAACCGGTGCACATGAGACCACACAGCTCTGCATTCGTGAGATTCGCAAATATCTGTCAGAGAATACGGAAATCCTGGATGTCGGAACCGGAAGCGGAATCCTGTCCATTCTGTCTCTGATGTTGGGAGCAAAATCGGCCGTGGGAACGGATCTGGATCCCTGTGCCGCCCCTGCCATTGCGGAAAATCTGGAGGCGAACGGAGTGGATGCAGAACGCTTTGAAGTCATCCTCGGCAATCTGATTGATGATCCGAAGATACAGGATGAGGTTGGCTATGATCGCTATGATATCGTGGTTGCCAACATTCTTCCCAATGTACTGATCCCGCTTACACCTGCGGCGGTTCGTGCGGTAAAGCCGGGCGGCGTTTTTATTACGAGCGGCATTCTGGAGGGAAAAGAGGAGTCGGTTGCGGAAGCCATGAAAAAGGAAGGGCTTCAGATTGAGGAGATTACCGCGCAGGGCGAGTGGCGCTGTGTGACAGGACGGAAAGTCTGAGGGAGAATTATGCTGCATCTATTCGCAGATCCATCTGATGTACAGGATGAGCTTCTGACCATTACGGGGCCGGAGGTGAATCACATTCGAAATGTGATGCGCTTAAAGCCAGGCGAGGAAATCAGCGTCAGCATCGGCGGAGACGGTAAGGAATATCGATATGGCATCGAAAGCTATACAGAGGATTCGGTTCTGTGCAGGCTGCGCTTCGTGAAGGACAAAGAGGTGGAGCTTCCGGTGAAGGTCCTGCTGTTTCAGGGGCTTCCCAAGGCGGATAAAATGGATCTGATTGTGCAGAAGGCCGTGGAGCTCGGCGCAGCGGAAATTATTCCGGTGAGCATGGAGCGCTGCGTTGTGAAGCTGGATGCCGGAAAGGCCGCCAAAAAGACAGCGAGATGGCAGACCATCGCGGAATCTGCGGCGTCTCAGTCAAGACGGAGCATTATCCCCAGGGTTCTTGCGCCAATGAGCATGAAAGAAGCCGTAGAATATGCAAAAGAGCAGACGGAGGTCCGTGTCATTCCCTATGAGCTTCAGGAGGATGATGGCTCCGTGAAGCAGTATCTGGAGAGTCTGAAGGAAGGACAGTCCGTCAGTATTTTCATCGGACCGGAGGGCGGCTTTGCGCCCGGCGAGGTGGAGCTTGCGAAGGAAGCGGGGATCCGACCGATTTCTCTTGGCCGGAGGATTCTTCGGACGGAGACGGCGGGACTTGCGATTTTGTCCTGGCTGATTTACATTCTGGAAATACAGTAAAGGGCGGCGGAGAGGTCTGCTTGCCTGGGACGAGGAGTAAGACAGAAGAAGGCAGAAATGGAAAAAAGAGAAATTTATCTGGATAATTCGGCAACGACCAGAGTATTTCCGGAAGTGGTCCGGCTGATGGACACCATCTATCTGGACGAATACGGCAATCCGTCGAGCATGCATCACAAGGGCGTGGAGGCGGAGCGGCATATCCGCGAAGCGAAGAAGACATTTGCGGATATTCTGAAATGCACGCCGCAGAACATTTATTTTACCTCCTGCGGAACGGAATCCGACAACATCTCCCTGATCGGTGCGGCGAGGGCCAATCTGAGAAGCGGGAAGCATCTGATTACAACGGCCATTGAGCACCCGGCAATTCTGGAGACCATGAAATACCTGGAATCGGAAGGCTTCGAGGTGACCATTCTCCCTGTGGATCACAACGGCAGGGTGGATCCGGAGGCAGTTTATGATGCGGTCCGGGAGGACACGATTCTGGTTTCCGTAATGCACACGAATAATGAGATTGGTGCATTGGAGCCCATTGCGGAAATCGGCCGCAGAATCAAGGAGAAAAATCCGAATACACTGTTTCATGTGGACGCGGTGCAGGGCTTTGGCAAGGCGATCATCCATCCGAAGAAGATGCACATTGATCTTCTCTCTGCAAGCGGTCATAAGATTCATGCACCGAAGGGAATCGGTCTTCTGTACATTGGAGATCACGTGAAGATTCACAACATCATGTACGGCGGCGGTCAGCAGAAGGGGATGCGCAGCGGCACCGAGAATGTGGCAGGGATTGCCGGTATGGCACTGGCTGCCCGCATGCTGTATCAGGACCTGGATGCGGAAATGGATCGTCTGTATGCCATGAAGGAGCAGTTCGTGAAGGACGTGACTGCAATTGAGGGTGTTACTGTGAATGGCCTGACAGGACGGGACAGTGCGCCGCACGTCATCAGCATTTCCGTCGACGGTGTCAGGGCCGAGGTCCTTTTGCATGCGCTGGAGGAGAAGGGAATCTATGTGTCATCCGGAAGCGCCTGCGCATCCAATCATCCGCATATTTCGGACACGCTGCTGGCAATCGGAACACCGCAGGAGTATCTCGACTCCACACTGCGCTTCAGCCTGTCGGTGATGAATACACCGGAGGAATTAAAGGAGGCGGCGGATGCTCTGGCACAGCTTTTGCCTTTTCTGAGGAAATACACCCGGAGGTGAATATGAAATACCACGCATTTTTGATTAAATACGCAGAGATCGGAATCAAAGGAAAGAA
>ERZ1031114.509-NODE-509-length-11423-cov-5.646816_pt1 | contig 11423 bp, 10 predicted proteins | sample MGYA00518740_ERZ1031114 | MGnify/ENA primary metagenome ERZ1031114 (study PRJEB33719, sample SAMN04261276) | wastewater metagenome | biome: rural village; feature: human; material: feces | host: Homo sapiens | place: El Salvador | collected 2013-01-14 ... | reverse complement strand
GATATGAGCAAACAAGAAAGAATTCTCGCTTGCTATCAGCATGCTTGCCTTCTTTATGAAGATGGACGATCTATTAACAACCAGTCTATCCGTGAAAGGTTCGGACTTGATAAAAACAAATCTGCCGTTGCGTCACGCATACTTGCAGACACACTTGAATCTGGTCACATTAAAATTGCTGATGCAGACATAACCTCTCGTAAATATGCTAGCTACATTCCATATTATGCATAGAGTTTTATTTGCAAAGCAAATCCGCACAAACAATAAAGAATTGATTTTCAACAACATCTTATTTGCAAAGTAAATCCATCATCGAGGGATAAGCTGTCACTGACTGTCCGCTTGATTATACGGCTACGAACAGATCCTGACATTGGCTATGCGCGGCCTGTGATGGTCACATAATTGCCATAGAATCGTCCTACGACATAAATTTGGTGAGTTGAGGAGTTTTGCGTATATTAGTAACTTGTTATGCGAGCAGGAAGAGAGAGATGGATTTGGGACGCACGTATGACAGCCAAACGGGGAGCCAAGCGGGGCATTGAATGAAATATTAATAACACAAATAAATTAAAAGTAAAGCACATTGTATGAAAGGACATCCTAAAGGACTGATTTCAGCGGCGCTGAGCAATATGGGCGAGCGCTTCGGGTACTACATTATGAATGCGGTTCTCACACTCTTCCTTTGCTCGAAGTTCGGGCTGAGTGACGAGACGGGAGGACTCATCTACTCATTCTTCTATGCTGGAATATACATTCTCAGCCTTGTGGGAGGTATCATCGCCGACCGCACGCAGAACTACAAGGGAACCATCCAGAAAGGTCTCATCATTATGGCGCTGGGCTATGTGGTTCTCTCCGTTCCGATCCTCGCGACCCCGGAGAACAAGGCGTGGCTGCTGCCGCTGACCTGCTTCGCTCTCTTCCTGATCGCGTTCGGCAACGGTCTGTTCAAGGGCAATCTTCAGGCGATCGTCGGACAGATGTACGACAATTTCGAGGCCGAGGCCGCCAAGCAAGGTCCCGAGGCACTCAAGGAGGCACAGGGGAAGCGTGACTCCGGATTCCAGATCTTCTACGTGTTCATCAACATCGGAGGCCTCGTGGCTCCGTTCGTGGCTCCTCTTCTTAGAAGCTGGTGGCTGAAAGTCAACGGATTCATCTACAACTCACAGCTCCCGAGACTCTGCCATGAGTTCATCAACAACGGGACAACTTCACAGAACTTCCTCGACGAGGCAGCCAAGGCCGGCGCCGATCCTGCGATGCTGGCCCAGGGCGGAGAGGCCGTAGGCACTTTCTGCACGAACTATCTGGACGTGTTCAACGCCGGTATCCACTATTCCTTCATCGCCTCCGTCGTGGCCATGATGATCTCTCTTGTGATATTCCTTGCCAACAAGAAGAAATTCCCTACTCCTGCCAAGAAGGCAGCCTCCGCCAATGCCGGCTACACCGCCGAGGAAAAGGCAACCATGGCAAAGGAGATCAAGCAGAGGATGTACGCACTGTTCGCGGTTCTCGGCGTGGTGATCTTCTTCTGGCTCGCGTTCCACCAGAACGGACAGTCCCTCTCTCTCTTCGCTCGTGACTTCGTCAACACCGACAAGATCGCTCCGGAAATATGGCAGGCAGTCAATCCGTTCTTCGTGATCGTGCTGACCCCGATCATAATGTGGATCTTCGGCGCGCTCGGAAAGAGAGACAAGCAGATCTCTACTCCTCGCAAAATCGCCTACGGAATGGGAATCGCGGCCACGGCATATCTGTTCCTCGCGATATTCTCAGGCGTGATGGGTTATCCTTCAGCCACCGCCTTCAGAGATATGGATGTAGCGCAGCAGGCAACTATGAAGGCAGGACCTTGGGTTCTTATCGCGACCTATTTCTTCCTCACCGTGGCCGAGCTCTTCATCTCCCCTCTCGGACTCTCGTTCGTGTCCAAGGTGGCTCCTAAGCATCTGCTTGGACTCTGCCAGGGACTCTGGCTCGGCGCGACAGCAGTCGGCAACCTCTTTTTGTGGATCGGACCTCTGATGTACAACAAGATGCCTCTGTGGGCTTGTTGGAGCGTGTTCCTCTGTATGTGTCTCGTCGCTATGGGCGTGATGCTGGGAATGGTCAAGTGGCTTGAAAAAGTAACAAAGTAACAGGAATATGTTCAAAAACCAACCGAAAGGTTTATTCGCGCTCTCCCTTGCCAACACGGGAGAGCGTTTCGGCTACTACACGATGCTGGCCATCTTTATGCTGTTCCTCCAGGCTAAGTTCGGATGGGAGCAGTCAACGGCCAGTCAGGTATATTCAATCTTCCTCGCGGCGGTTTATTTTATGCCGGTCGTGGGAGGATGGCTCGCGGACAAGATCGGATTCGGGAAATGCGTCGTGACGGGAATCTGCGTGATGTTCATCGGCTATCTGGTCCTTGCGGTCCCTACGGCGGCCAACGGGTTTGGAGTTGCCGTGATGCTTGCGGCCCTGCTGCTCATAGCTGTCGGAACGGGACTGTTCAAGGGCAACCTACAGGTTCTGGTCGGCAACCTTTACGATGACCCGCGCTATGCCGCCAAACGGGACAGCGCGTTCAGCCTGTTCTATATGGCCATCAACATCGGTTCGATGTTCGCTCCTGCCGCCGCCACCGCCATCACCAACAAGTTCCTGGCAAAGGCCGGACTCATCTACAAGGCCGCCATTCCGGCGCTGGCTCACCAGCAGATGGCCGGGACAATCACACCAGAGGGAACCGAGCAGCTGAACGGGCTTATGGCGATGATGCCGGACGCGAGCGTGGCCGGAATGGGACTCGACCAGTTCTGCCCGTACTACATCGACAAACTCTCGGCATCCTACAATATGGGATTCGCAGTAGCCTGCATCTCGTTGGTAGTCTCGATAGCGATCTATTTCGCTACCAAGAGCTGGTTCAAGCACGCTGACGTCAACGCCAAACAGGCGAAGGCCTCCGGTGGCAACTACATTGAACTCACCCCAAAACAGACCAAGGAGCGCATTGTGGCCCTGTGCCTCGTGTTCGCTGTCGTGATCTTCTTCTGGATGGCGTTCCACCAAAACGGTCAGTCTCTGACCTGGTTCGCGCGCGACTACACGCAGAGCACGGCGGAAGGCTGGAGCAGGATCGGCTTCAACATCTGGGCTCTGGCTCTCATCGCCACCTCTGTCTATACCCTTTTCGGAATATTCCAGTCTGAGAAGACTTCCGGCAAGGTCGGCTGCGGAGTCGTGACGGCCGTCCTCTGGTGCGGGGCGTACGCGATATTCAGAGGTCTTCCTAACCCTCTTGAGATCCAGCCTCAGCTCTTCCAGCAGTTCAATCCGTTCTTCGTGGTCGCCCTCACACCGGTGTCTATGGCCATATTCAGTGCTCTTGCGGCAAAGAAGACGGCCAAGCATCCTGAGGGAATGGAGCCTTCCGCACCGAAGAAGATAGGAATCGGAATGCTTGTCGCCGCTTGCGGCTATCTGGTGATGATTCTTGCTTCTGTGGGACAGCCTTCTCCGGCCGCTCTCAACGGAACCGTGGCTCCGGATCCTGTCGTACCGACCTATCTGATCGGGACTTACCTTATCCTGACATTCGCCGAACTGCTGCTCAGTCCGATGGGTATCTCGTTCGTGTCAAAGGTGGCTCCTCCTAAGTACAAAGGCCTTATGATGGGGCTGTGGTTCGCGGCCACAGCGGTCGGCAACTACCTCAGTTCCATCCCTGGACTGCTTTGGAAGAAAGTTTCCCTCACGGCCAATTGGGGCATCCTGATGGGACTCTGCATCGCCGCCGGTGTGGTGATGTTCGCGCTTCTTAAGAAACTGGAGGCGGCGACGAAAGATTAAAACAAGATATTACAAGAAAAACTTCAGGCTCGGCAAAGAGCATAAAAACGACTTCTAAATGACAGAAGAGACAAGACAAACTTTGATCCTGTGGGCTGAGACCTACAACGACCCTCAGTACTTCCAGGAAGATCCGATAGCTTTCCCGACCTTGTTCGCGCAGCGTTTCAAGGCCGGGAAACGCTCATTGGCCGACGTGGAAATCGCGGCGGTCTTCGCGGCGCATTTCGCCTGGGGACGCAGGGCGATGATCATCAGGGACTGCGGCAGACTTTTCGAGGAAATGGACTGGAAGCCTTATGAATATGTGATGCGCGGCAAGTGGCGGGACGACGACACCAGCATCCACCGCACCATCAAATGGAGCGAGGTGGCGGGAATATGCTCCCGTCTGAAAAGCGCCTACGAGGCAAGCCCATCACTCGAATCATTGTCCCAGGACGAGTTCCGAACGAATATCTTCGGCCAGAAATCCGACCTCAAGGCTCCGAACAAGAAGATCAATATGATGAGGCGGTGGATGGTCAGGAACGATGGCAAGGTGGATTTGGGAATATGGAAGGACACGGATCCAGCCTATCTTCTCATCCCGTTGGATGTGCACGTCTATGACGAGGCGATTGCGCTCGGGCTCACGACCAGAAAGCAGAAGGACATCACGACCGTACGGGAGATCACCGACTGCTTCGCTGACATATTCCCCGGCGACCCTTGCAAAGGGGACTTCTCCCTCTTCGGCTACGGTGTGACCCATCCAAAGCCTGCCAAAACAAAATAGCGAATATATTCGTATAATAATAAATGTGGCCGACAGTTTGCAATATTCGCAAATGATTGTCCGCCTTTGGAATTGATATATGCCAAGACTTTTCATCATAGCAGGTTGCAACGGTTCCGGAAAGACCACGGCATCCTACGCGCTTCTGCCGGGGATGTTGGAATGCAGCGAGTTCGTGAACTCCGATGAGTTCGCGAAAAGCCTTTCGCCGTTCCATCCGGAAAGCGCCTACGTCGCCGCCAGCCGCTATATGCTGATGAAGATGAGGTTCCTGCTCCAGAGGAAGGCCGATTTCTGCATCGAGACCACGCTCGCCACACGTTTTCTTCTCAAGGTGATAAAGGACGCGAAGGAAGCCGGGTACTATGTCACGATTCTGTACTTTTGGCTGAACTCTCCGGATCTTGCAGTCGCAAGAGTGGCCGCAAGGGTGGCCACCGGAGGGCATAACATCAAGGAAGAGACCATCCGGAGGCGCTACAATGTCGGACTCCACTATCTTTTCCGGGACTTTATGCCGATCTGCGACAGATGGCTTCTCCTTGACAACTCGAATGTGCCGTTCTCAATTGTGGCCGAGGCGTCGGAGGACGGAAAGATAATCCGGGAGCCGGAGAAGTTCAGCAAGATCCAGGCGATCAACGAAGAATATGAAAAACATCTGGAAGAAGAAAAAAGGAAACTAAAGAATGTACAAGGATAAGAATTTCTATCTCAACCTGTTCCAGGTCAGCGAAGCACAGTTGGAAAGGCTTGCGGCCGATGGTCAGAAAGGAGGCGGAAGCTACTGCGACCTGTTCTTCGAGAACACGTCCTACAACGATCTGCTGCTGCGGGACGGAATCGTCTCCTCAGGCGGATTCCACATCGACTACGGTGTCGGAATCAGGGTTCTGAAAGGAGACAAGACCGGCTATGCCTACTCCGAAAGCACGGATTCCCGCTCGATGGCCGAGGCGGCCCTAGCGGCCTCCAAGATAGCGGAAGGAGGGACCGGAACAGCGGCCGCGATCCGGTGCAAGACCATCACGGCACCGAAAGACAGATATTCTTATGAATATGACTGGAGATCATCCGACGCGACGCAGCTTGTCCCGTGGCTGGAAAAATTGAAGGAGAAGATTGCCGCGAAAGACTCCAGAATAGTGAAGATCATCGTCTCGTTCTCCGGACAAGTAAGCGATATCCTGATGTTCAACTCCTTGGGAGAATTGACATTCGAGACAAGGCCGATGGGAATCCTGTCAGCCTCAGTCGTGTTCAGCCAGAACGGCAAGATCGAGAGCAAGAACACCTCCAGGGCGTACCGAGCGGGCACAGAGATGCTTACGGAATCGCTTCTGGACGAGATCGCGGACAGCATAGAGGCGGGAATCGACGACCGCTTCTCCGCAAAACGCCCGAAAGGAGGGCAGATGCCTGTCGTGATGGGAGCCGGGGCTTCGGGAATATTGCTGCACGAGGCTATGGGACACGCTTTCGAGGCGGATTTCAACAGGAAAGGCCAGTCTGTCTTCTCAGAGAAAATGGGACAGAAAATCTGCGACGGAAGCATCTCGATCGTGGATGACGGCACGATTCCGTTCAATAGAGGGTCCATCAATTTCGATGACGAGGGCGTTCCGGGACAGAAGACATATATGGTAAAGGACGGAGTCCTGACATCATACCTTCACGACAGGATCAGCGCCGGATTCTACGGGGTCTCCCCTACCGGCAACGGACGGCGGGAATCATTCCGTTACGCTCCGATTCCGAGAATGAGGGCGACATATATGGAAAGCGGCAAGGCCGACAAGGAAAGCATCATCGCATCCGTAAAGAAAGGAATATATGTGGATCAGTTCAGCAACGGTGAGGTTCAGATCGGTGAAGGAGATTTCACGTTCTTTGTCAAGAGCGGATTCCTGATCGAGAACGGACGGCTGACCCAGCCGGTCAAGGACATAAACATCATCGGTAACGGGCCGCAGGCGTTGGCCGACATCGTGGCCGTGGGAAATGACTTGAAGATTGACGAGGGGGCCTGGACGTGCGGCAAAGGACAGAGTTGTCCGGTGTCCTGCGGAATCCCTACAGTGTTGATCGACAAGCTTACAGTTGGAGGAGAATAGAATGGAAGAGATCAACGGAATGCTGACCGAGCAAGAAATGAAAGTCGCTGACGTTTGCCTGTGGAAGGCTCTCGACCTTGGAGCGAATAAGGTTCGCATCACGCTGAACAAGAGCCTGATGGAGCTGTTCGGAACCCTTAACGGGGAACTTGACAAGGTCTCGCACTGTCTGGACAGATCGATCAGCGTCTGCCTTTTCGTGGACGGAAAATTTGGCAGTTTCTCCACCAACCGGCTGGTGGAAAGCGAATTGGATGATTTCCTGAAAAAGGCAATCGCAACGGTAAGGATGCTTGCGGAAGACTCTTGCAGGGACTTGCCGGACAAATCCAGAACGGCGAAAAACGCCGTGACCGGCAAGGAACTCGGACTTTATGACGAGACTTATCCCACTTTGACATCGGACGAAAGACTAAGGATGGCGATCGACGCGAGCATATTCAAAATGCACTGTGGCGAAGGACTCATCTCGGAGGAGGGGGAATATTCAGATTCCATCTTCGACTCGCTTGTGCTTGATTCCAACGGACTTAGATGCCGCCACACCGAGACTTCCTTTGAATATGGGGTCGAGGTGACCGTGCAGGATGCGGACGGGAACAGGTTCAGCAGTTACTGGTGGGACGCCACACCGATGCTCAAGGATCTGAATATCAAGGACTGCGGTGAGATAGCGTTCAAGCGGGCGATGTCACAGATAGGCCCGGTCAAGATCGAGAGCGGGAAATATTCGATGGTCATTGACAGCGAGGTGGCATCGAGGCTTGTGATGCCTGTGCTGAACGCTCTGGGAGGATATTCATTGCAGCAGAAGAATTCGTTTATGCTGGATTCGCTGGGGAAGAAGATGTTTCCGGAGTGGCTGAATATATGGGACAGGCCGGTGAGCGTCGGGGAGACGGGGTCGAGGCTGTTTGATTCTGAGGGGGTTGCGACCGCGGAGATGCCGATTGTTGAGAACGGGGTTGTGAAGGAATATTTCGTCAATACTTATATGTCGAGGAAGATGGGGGTCGAGGCTACGGTTGAGGACGCTACGAGACCGGTGGTTTTGCCTTGTTTCGCGCCATCGGTCGCCGAGCCTGTCGAAGCGACCTGCGGCAAGGAGGAACTGATGCGCATAGTCGGCGAAGGCATCCTTGTCACCGGCTTCAACGGCGGCAACAGCAACTCAGCCACCGGCGACTTCTCCTTCGGAGTCGAAGGCTTCCTTTTCAAGGACGGAAAGATCGTCCATCCGGTAAGGGAGATGCTCATAACCGGCAATCTCCTCACCCTTTGGAACAATCTTTTGGCCGCCGGAAACGATGCGAGGTTCTGTAAGTCAAAACTTATTCCTACCTTAGCGTTCGGAAATGTTGATTTCAGCGCGTGACGCGAAATCGTCAGCAGTTCATAACAAACAGAAAATAAATTCATTAACAATAAGACATCATTATGAAAGTACAGAAAAACAATGTGGTCGAGCTGACCTACGAACTGATTGTGGACGGAAAACTCGCCGACAAGGCGACGCAGGAGCGTCCGCTTGGCTACATTCACGGGACACATATGCTTCTTCCTAAATTCGAGAGCGAGGTCGAGGGCAAGGAGCCGGGCGACGAGTTCGCGTTCACCCTCACTCCGGAGGAAGGCTACGGCACATTCGACGCCAGCCGTCTCTTCGAGCTGCCTAAGGCCGCTTTTGAGATCGACGGGAAAGTTCGCGAGGATCTTCTCGTCGTAGGCCAGATCATCCCTATGCTCAGCAACACTGGCCAGGTCGTCCAGGGAACCGTGCACGAGGTAAAGCCGGACACGGTCGTGATGGACTTCAACCATCCGATGGCCGGCAAGACCCTCAACTTCACCGGCAAGGTGGTCAGCGTCAGAGAGGCCACGGAGAAAGAGCTCAAGGAAGGCCTCCACGGCGAGTTCCTCCCACAGGAAGAGCACGAGTGCCACTGCCATAAAGGCGAAGGTGGCTGCGAGGGACACAAGGATGGCGAATGCTGCCACGGAGAAGGCAAGAAGGACGGCGAATGCTGCCACGGCAACGGCGACTGCCACAAAGAGTAATCAAGGAATATGCGCACGGCGGTTGTCATACTGAACTGGAACACAAAGGAATATCTTGAGCGTTTCCTGCCTGGTCTGCTGGCCTCGGCCACGGACGGGACGGAGATCATTGTCGCTGACAGCGCCTCCACGGACGGTTCGATGGAGATGCTGTCCGAGAAGTTCCCGACAGTGCGGCAGATCCGCCTGGACAAGAACTACGGCTTCACCGGTGGCTACAACAGGGCCTTCAAGGCTGTATGCGAGCTGCCGGACGCCGGAGATCTTGAATATTTCGTGCTCATAAACTCTGACATCGAGGTTCCCCAAGATTGGTTGAAACCGCTCACCGACTGGATGGACAGCCACCCGGACTGCGCCGCCTGCGCCCCGAAACTCCATTCGTGGTACGAAAAAGACTTCTTTGAATATGCAGGAGCGGCCGGCGGAATGCTGGATCGTTTCGGCTATCCGTTCTGCCGCGGAAGGGTTCTCAAGAGAGTTGAGAAGGACAACGGCCAGTACGATTCTCCGGCCAAGGTCTTCTGGGCCACAGGAGCGTGCCTGATGGTCCGCAAGACGGAATATTCAAAGATGGTAGGGCTGGACGACAGGTTTTTCGCCCATATGGAGGAAATAGATCTCTGCTGGAGGCTACAGTTAGAGGGAAAGAGCATATTCGTTGTGCCTCAATCGGTTGTGTGGCATCTCGGAGGCGGCACACTGCCGAACGACTCCCCGTGGAAACTGAAGCTGAACTACCGGAACAATCTGCTGATGCTCCAGAACAACCTCGCGAAGACATATTCATTGCAGGAAGTGAGGGAGCTGACGCCGGAAAAGGCTGCCGTCAAGGCTTGCAGACGCGCCCGAGGCACCATATTCCTAAGAATGTGCTTGGACGGCTGCTCCGCGCTTGTCTATCTGCTGACAGGCAAGAAAGACTGCTTCAAGGCGGTTTGGGAGGCGCACAAGGAGTTCCGGCGACTGGAGGTCAGGCCAGATGTCAAGGCGATTCAGGAATATGCCGACACACACCGCAGGATTGATGTTCCGGCGCTTTTCCCGGAGTGGATCGTGCCGCTTGCTATGCTCAAGGGGAACGGAATTTTTGAATATTTAAGAAAGTTGATATGAAAATCGTCATTCAGGGAGCCGGCGAGGTAGGTTCGCATCTGGCGAAGATGCTTAGTCTTGAGGCCAATGACATAACCGTCATTGACGATGATCAGCAGAGGCTTGCCAACATCAGCTCGATAGCCGACGTAATCGCCATCGAAGGAGCGCCATCCTCGCTGAGGGTGATGCGCGAGGCCGACGTGCAGGACGCTGATCTGTTCATCTCCGTCGTGCCTTTCGTGCCACAGGATGTGAACATCGTGAGCGCGCTGCTCGCCAAAAATCTCGGAGCCAAGAAAGTTACAGCCCGAATTGACGACAACGACTTTCTCTCGGCCGAGAACAAGCTGCTGTTCAAGCAGATGGGCATCGAGTTGATGTTCTATCCCGAGAGGCTCGCCGCCGATGAGATCTTCGATCTGCTGAAGCACTCGTCCTCGACCGAGTCGATGGATTTCGCCCGTGGAAAGCTTCAGGTCGAGGTGTTCAAGCTGGAGGAGGACTCCCCTCTTCTGGATATGAAGCTCGCTGAGTTCGCCGCCATAGCGACAAGTGACGAGTTGCAGTTCCGTGTGATCGCTATCTCACGCGGTGGCAAGACCATTATGCCGAAGTACGACACCAAGTTTATGTTCAATGACTTGGTCTTCATCATAGCCACCCGCGAAGGTATGGCATTCCTGATGAAGTTCCTCGGCAAGAGCAACATAGAGATCGACAAGGTGATGATCCTCGGCGGATCGGACATCGCCGAGCTGGTCGCCGCAAGGCTCAGCCAGAAAATCAGTTCCGTGAAGATTCTGGAGCGGGACAAGGAGCGTGGAATGATTCTGTCGGAAAGGCTGCCGGACAATGTGATCATCGTCATCGGTGACGGCAGGAACTCCGACCTGCTTCTGGAGGAAGGGATCAAGGACTACGACGCATTTCTGGCCCTGACCGGCAACGACGAGGCCAATGTGCTGGCCTGCGTGGTGGCGAAGAAATTCGGCGTTGACAGGACCATCGCCGAGGTCGAGAACATCGAGTACATCCACCTTGCCGAGGAGATGGGCGTGGACTCGGTCATCAACAAGAAACTGATCACCGCCGGCCGCCTGTTCAAGTTCACCCTAAGCGGCAAGGCCCGCCTGGTCAAGTATATGAGCGGCACGGACGCGGAGGTTCTTGAATATACCGTCGCCCCGAACAGTGCCATCACGAAAGGCACCCTGAAAGACATCTCGTTCCCGAAAGACGCCGTGATCGGCGGCCTCATCCGAGGCAGCGAATCCTACATCGCGATCGGATCCACCCGCATAGAGCCCTACGACCGAGTCGTCGTCTTCGCCCTCCCGCACACCGTCAAGGACATCGACAGGCTGTTCAGGTAGATTAACTCTCAGAAAACAATTGAGTTTTTCTGTTGCCTTCCAACCATCTATTTGATACTGATGAAGGTGAGGAGAATCACAGGGAAGTAGTCTTTCAGGCTGGACTGGAGGGCTTTGCGGACGAAACGGATGTTGATGTCA
>ERZ1031114.507-NODE-507-length-11448-cov-7.000966_pt1 | contig 11448 bp, 11 predicted proteins | sample MGYA00518740_ERZ1031114 | MGnify/ENA primary metagenome ERZ1031114 (study PRJEB33719, sample SAMN04261276) | wastewater metagenome | biome: rural village; feature: human; material: feces | host: Homo sapiens | place: El Salvador | collected 2013-01-14 ... | reverse complement strand
GTATTCGGCTCCTTGAGGGCGGAAATACTGCTGTTGAAAGAAGAGAATTTCGTAGCAGCAGACGAAGATTAGAAAGAAACAAATACAGATTAAACTGCTTAGAAATGCTCTTTAATGAGGAAATTTCCAAGAAAGACATTGCATTTTTCCAAAGACTTAAGGATAGTGCACTCTATGATGGAGATAAGAATGTTTCTGGCAAGTATTCTTTGTTCAATGATCCTGATTATACAGATAAAGATTATTATAAAAAATATCCAACTATTTATCATCTTAGAAAAGAGTTAATTGAAAGTGTTGAACCACATGATGTTCGTCTTGTGTTTTTAGCTTTGCATCATATCATCAAAAACAGAGGTCACTTTTTATTTGAAAGTGCTTTTTCAATTAAGGCACCTTCGGTGCATGAAAAAATGAAGGCGCTTCGCTAATGAAGTGCGGTCAAACCGCATAAAAAACAAGAGGCGCGTTTACTTCATGCGAGTATAGCGAACGATTCATGACAACGAAGTTGTCGCTTCATGTTTGCGGAGCAAACACTTCATTTATTAAAAAATCATTGTACTAAGTGAATTTTATTTAACTAACAGAGCAGTAAGACTAGAATCTTTCTGCTCTGTTTTACTTTACCTACCGACTCAAATACCGAGTCTGCCGCACTAACAGCAGACCCAATTAATCTCCACTTTACATAATTTTTGCGTTTGACTCAGCGCGAAAAAGGGCAGATATACGGAATTTTGCCGATGATATTGACATAAAGCCGAATGATTGGTAGAATATTATCGAACCGGATAGCAATGGCTAACCGGTTGACTTTAAGATCTATAGTTAGCTAATGCTAATCGAGAAAAAGTACTGTGACGCCGAAACGGCGTTTGCTTTTTGTGTTGCAGTTAGCAAAAGCTAATTGAATGGAGGAGAAACATGAACAGAAAAATATCGGCTGTTGCCGCAGTTGTTTTGATGCTTACGGTAATTATATGCGCGGCTCTGCCGGCTTTTGCGGCTTTGGCTCCGACTCAGGACGGCGTGTATGAAGTCAGCGTTAAGATGTACCACGCTCAGAAGGACAAGACCTCTATGGGCGACAAATACCTTGTTCATACCGCACTGCTGACCGTGAAAAACGGCAGCAAGACTTTGACTATAGCAACGCCCGAGAGCGTCTCGGGTATGCAGTTCTGGTACTACAAAAACGGCGGAGTTGAGGGCGACACGGCCGAAGTCAAGCCCGCAGGGAGCGTTAAGATAGCGGGCACGACATATCAGTCCGCGTTTGAGTTTCCGATAGTCGGAAACGGCGAGTTCGTCGGCGTGAAGTTCGCCGCACCCGTTATGCCGATGTCGCCCTCCGCGAGAATACATATCGACTATGCAAGCGCTAAAAAAGTTGCGGATATCGGCTCCGCCGCTGTTACTGCTCCGAATGCGGTGACTCCCGCGAAGCCGACTGAAAGCGCAAAAGGCGAAGCTTCGGTTGATACAACGGCTTCTGCACCTGCCGAAACCGATTCTGCCGGCGAGACGGTAACAGTGGAGAGCATCTCGGAAAATGATGCTTCAACTGTCTCTGAATCTGTTGCCGAATCCGTTTCCGAGACGACTTCAAATAACAGCGGAAGCAAAAAGACTGCGGCGATAATCGGATCTGTCTTTGCGGCGGTCGTTATAGTTGTGCTCATAGTTGCAACGGTGATAAAGAGAAAAGCAATAAAGGAGTAACCGGAATGAACAAATGCTTCAAAAAATTTCAGGTCAAGGATTTCGTTTTCCTTGCAATTCTTTCGGCGGCGATGACGCTCTGCGGCGGAATAACCATGCCGCTCGTTATGCACACGACTCTGTTCGGACTCCGCAATATGGCGGCAGCTCCGATATATGCGCTCTTCTGCGCGATAGGTCTGATGAAAGTCAGAAAGCCCGGTGCGCTGACCATAATCGGTCTGTTTTCCGGCGCTCCGCTCGTGTTCTTTTCGCCCGTCATGTTCTTCAATAATTTTGTGGCGGCTATCATCGCGGAATTGCTGATGCTCCTGTTCTTCAGAGGTTATAAAAATAAAGGCTCCGTGCTTTTCACGGCGGGAATATATATGCCGCTCTCTCTGCCGATTTCAGTGCTTTTCAGCATCTGGCTCAACGGACAGAGCTATGAGCAGCTGCTTGCGCGCCCGACAGCTTCAATATTTACCTCGCTCGGTACTGTGGCGCTCGGGTTCATAGGCGCGGCAATCGGCATGAAAATAGCCGCAGAGCTGCAAAAGGCGGGCAAGCTCAAGCCCGACGGAGAAGACGGAAATGCTTGATGCGTTCAGTGTAAAAAAACCGATTTATCCGCTTGTAGCCTTCTTCTCGTCGCTGTGTATGCTCGTGTGCGGAATGCTGCTTTCGAAGAGCCTTTGGGCGTTTGCGTTTGCCGGAGTGCTGTTTTTGCTCTGCTGCTGCTTCGGGCTGTTTCGCGGCGCATGGAAAATGAGCGCCGCAATGCTCGCATTCGGGCTCGTGATAGGTGGATTGGCTTTTATAACTAATCGCAATTTCGACGCCTTTTGGCAGACCGTCGTGCGTGCACTCCTGCTCGGGATATGCGCCGTGCCGATGATAACAATACCGCCTGCGGATCTCACGCGCTGCATGAATCAGCTGCATTGTCCGCGGATAATAACGCTCGGAATGCTGGTCACCCTCCGCTTCATCCCGATACTTGTCACCGAGATAAGGCGCATATGGGAGGCGATGAGGGTGCGCGGCGCGAATGTCAAATGGTATCGCCCTGACTGCCTCTACAGAGCTTTTTTCATTCCGCTTGTCATGCGCATTATCGGTATTTCCGATACGCTTTCTCTTTCGCTTGAGACAAGGGCGTTCGCGCTCGATAATTCTCCCGCAACCGTCTACGGTAAGGTCGAGCTTCGTGCGCGCGACATAATATTTCTCGTCGCAGTGATTATTTCCTGCGCGGGTCTGGGGGTGGCGGCGTGGATGCGTTGAGGCTTGAAAATATCAGCTTTTCATATAACGGCTCAGAGAAAATATTTGACAATGTCAATTTTACTCTCGAATACGGGGACTTTGTGCTTCTCTCCGGCATATCAGGCGAGGGCAAGAGCACTCTGCTCTCAATAATCAACGGCATGATTCCGTTTATAACGCCGGGAAAGCTTGAGGGAAAAATTTATGTAAATTCCGAGGATGTTACTGCCGTCAGAGTCAGCGAGCGCGCGAAGCTCATAGGCACGGTGCTCCAGAATGCCGATGAGCAGATAGTCTATGATATCGTCCGCGACGAAATAGCTTTCGGGTGCGAAAACCTCGATATTCCGGTCGAGACAATAGATCGGCGTATAGAGGCGAGCACAAATATGATGAAAATATCGCCCGACGCAAAGACGCGGACTATGTCCGGCGGGCAGAAGCAGAGACTGATTACCGCTTCGACGCTCGCGATGAAGCAGAAAATCATAATTCTCGATGAGCCGCTGGCAAACCTTGACGTTGAGGGCGCGCATGTCCTGCTCGGCGCGCTTCGCTCACTTGCCAAAAGCGGATATGCCGTGCTGCTCGTTGAACACAGGCTCGATGTTGTCAGACCGTATGTCAACAAGGTCATGTGGATAAAAGATAAAAATGTCATAGTGAGCACCGATAAAGATGCCGTTACCCGTTCCGAACGGGTCATAGAGCCGGAGAACAATGCACACACTGCTGGTTCACCGGTTATAAGCGGGCGTGGTTTGGTGTTTAGCGCAGGCGGCAGAAATATCCTTGATTCGCTCGATATCGATGTGTATAAAGGTGAATGCCTTGTTCTGCTCGGTGCGAATGGCTGCGGCAAGACTACGCTCATGCGGACTCTCGCAAGGCTCAACAAGCTCACATCAGGCACGCTCGAACAAAATATAGTTCAAAAGCCGGGGCGAAGAAAGCCCAACGCCGCGTGGTTCAAAAAGGTCGGCTTTGTCTATCAGAATCCAACATATCAGCTCTTCATGCCGACACTGCTCGCCGAGGCCTCTTTCAGGGCATCATCGGAGCAGAAAGCAAGGGAGATGATCGAGGCGTTCGGCCTCTCGGGGCTTGAAAATAGGCATCCGCAGTCCCTTTCGGAGGGACAGAAACGCCGCGCGGGTCTCGCTGCGATATGCGCGGGCGAGCCGGAAGTGCTGTTCCTCGACGAGCCTACTGTTGGACAGGATTATAATAATCTTGAGCGAATAGTCTCGGCTGTCAATAAGTTGAACCGCGAAAACGGCTGCACGGTCGTCACCGTTACGCACGACCGCAGATGCGCCGCCGCCATGGCCGACAGGGTGCTCATAATGGACAGCGGAAAAATAGCCGAGCAGGGGGACGGAAGTCTCGCTGACGGCTATCTCAATAAACAGTTTAAAATCATTGGGGAGTGATCGGATGATAAAAACAAGACTCATAGGGCAGGTACCTTCCTCGAAGAAGTACATTGCCCTTACGGTGCTCGCACAGTGGATAAGGCTTTGCGCGAACATCGTGATGATGTTTATTTTCGCACATATTCTCGAACTTATCCTCGGCGGCGCGACAATGTCGGTCGGCGTGCTCATGCCTTATCTCGCAGGTATAGCCGCAGTTATGGCGGTACGCTATATCTGCGGAGTGTGCAGCTCAAAGACATCTTTTTTGGCGTCGGCTCAGGTGAAAAAAGTCCTGCGCGGGAAGATGTACAAAAAGCTTACCCGCATGGGTGCGTCGTATCATGAGAAGGTTTCAACCTCCGAGGTGCTCCAGGTTTTTGTCGAGGGTGTCGATCAGCTTGAGCTTTATTTCGGAAAATATCTGCCGCAGTTCTTCTTTGCCATGCTTGCGCCGATAACGCTTTTTGCGGTGCTCTCTTTTGTCAGCTGGAAAGCCTCGCTCGTGCTTCTCGTCTGCGTGCCGTTGATTCCGCTTTCGATAGTCGCGGTGCAGAAGATAGCAAAACGGCTGCTGAGCAAATACTGGGGAGTATATGTCAATCTCGGCGACACGTTCCTTGAGAATATTCAGGGGCTCACGACCCTCAAAGTTTATCAGGCCGATGAGAGAAAGAACGTTGAGATGAACGAAAAGGCGGAGGAGTTCAGGCGTATCACCATGAAGGTGCTTACCATGCAATTGAACTCCGTCAGCGTCATGGATATCGTCGCATATGCGGGCAGCGCCGTCGGCGTTGTTATCGCGGTGTTTCAGGCGGCAAACGGAACGATAACACTGCCGCAGGCGTTTCTTATCATTATGCTTGCCGCGGATTTCTTCCTGCCCCTGCGCCTGCTCGGCTCTTTCTTCCATGTTGCGATGAACGGTATGGCGGCGAGCGACAAGCTTTTCAAGATTCTCGATACTCCCGAGGACGAGCGCGGAACGCAGATTCCCGCATGCTTTGACAGCGATATAAGGCTCGAAAACGTGACCTTCTCCTATGACGGGGAAAAGTCGGTGCTCAACGGCATCTCGGCGGACATTCCGAGGAACAGCCTGGTGTCCGTCGTCGGCGAGTCCGGCTGCGGAAAGAGCACAATAGCTTCTCTTATCTGCGGCACAACAAAAGGCTACAAAGGGAGCATAAAGATAGACGGCGTTGAGATAAGAGACATCGACGAAAAAGCGCTCATGGACAACATAACCGCCGTCAATTTCAACAGCTATATCTTCGCCGGGACGGTTAGGGACAACCTGCTCATGGCTTGCCCGAATGCTTCCGACGACGAACTCATAGACGCGCTCGAAAAAGTGAATCTCTGGGAGTTCCTCTCCTCGCAGGATGGGCTTGATACGGCTCTCTCTCAGCAGGGAAGCAACTTCTCCGGCGGTCAGCGTCAGCGCCTCGCGATAGCCCGCGCGCTTTTGCATGACACACCTGTGTATATCTTCGATGAGGTCACTTCGAACATCGATGTCGAGAGCGAAAATGACATCATGGAAGTTATCCGCGAAATGGCAAAGACAAAGACGGTTTTGCTCATTTCACACAGGCTCGAAAATGTTGTCACCTCCGATATGATCCTTCTGCTCGACGGCGGATGCCTCGCGGAGAGCGGCACGCATTCGCACCTCATGGAAGAAAAGGGCAAGTATTATACAATGTATTCGACTCAGGCTCAGCTTGAAAAATATTCAAAGGAGGCGGCAGCGGTATGAAAAGAAAACAGAGCGGTCTGCGTATAATGAGCAGACTCATAGTCCTCGTCAAGCCGCTTTCCGGCTTTATGTGTCTTGCGGTTTTGCTCGGCGTGCTCGGATTCCTTTGCGCCATTCAGATAACTGTCGCGGGTTCGCTGACCCTGCTCACCGCCGCAAAAATAAGCGGCGGAATCGCAATAAAGACCGGCTGTATCTGCATCATAATTTTTGCCGTTCTCAGGGGATTTCTGCACTACGGCGAGCAGGCGTGCAACCATTATATAGCATTCAAGCTGCTGGCGCTTATCCGCGATAAGGTCTTTAAGGCTATGCGCCGACTCTCCCCCGCAAAGCTTGAGGGCAAGGACAAAGGCAACCTTGTTTCGGTTATAACGAGCGACATAGAGCTGCTTGAGGTGTTCTATGCGCACACGATATCGCCGATCTGCATTGCGATACTGACCTGCCTTATTATGCTTATTTTTATCGGACACTACAGCATTTGGCTCTCGCTCGTTGCGCTCGCCGCCTATATAACGGTCGGCGCGATGATTCCGTTGGTGTCCTCGAGGGTCAACAAGAATGCAGGCATGACCTACAGAGACGGCTCCGGCGCGCTCTCGGGCTTTGTGCTCGACAGTATGCGCGGGCTGCTTGAGTCGATAAGATATAACAGCACCGACAAGCGCCTTGAAGAAATGGACAAAAAGACCGACGAGCTGAACTCGCTTCAGGACAGACTCAAGAAGATAGAGGGACACACGGGCGCCGTTACGGATATCGCAATAATCTTTTTCTCCGTTGCAATGCTGCTCACGGGTATCGCCCTCTATCAAAAAGGCGTTATCGGTTTCGACGGAATGATAGTTTCTACCGTTTCGATGATGAGCTCGTTCGGCCCCGTCGCCGCGCTCTCGGGACTTGCCGGAAATCTTACCCATACTCTCGCGGCCGGCGAAAGAGTTCTCGGCATACTCGATGAGACCCCGGTGGTTGAAGAAAACATAGACGGAAAAACAGTTGCTTTCGACGGCATGGAAAACGAAGATGTCGGATTTGCTTACGGCGATGAAAAAATTCTTGACGGCTTCAATATGACTGTCGAGCCGGACAAGATAATCAGTATTACGGGCCCGAGCGGTTCGGGCAAGTCCACCGCGCTCAAGCTCATGATGCGCTTCTGGGATGTTCAGCAGGGCAGCATAAAGATGAGCGGCGAGGATATCAGAGATATAAAGACCTCGTGCCTCAGAAGCAACCAGAGCCTTGTCAGTCAGGAGACGCAGCTTTTCAACGATTCGATAGAGTCCAATATAAAAATAGCCGATTACAACGCCACGCATGAGCAGGTCGTTGAAGCGGCGAAGAAAGCTTCTATCCATGATTTCATCATGACTCTGCCCGAGGGCTATGACACGAATGTCGGCGAGCTCGGAGATCTGCTCTCCGACGGCGAGAAGCAGAGAATAGGTCTCGCCAGGGCGTTCCTCAGCGACGCGTCGATGATTATGCTTGACGAGCCTACGAGTAACCTTGACAGCCTCAACGAGGGTCATATCCTGCGCTCGATAAACGAGGCAAAGAAGGGCAAGAGCATAGTGCTCGTCTCCCACAGAAAATCAACTTCGAGAATAGCCGACAAGGCTTATACGGTTTACAGAGGCAGATTATCATGAGCAAGAAAGAGACAAAAGACAGAATAACCCGCGAAAAAGAGATGCTGCCGGAGATGGTGAAAATCTACTGTCACGGCGTGCACAAGACAAAAAGGGGAGAACTTTGCCCCGAGTGCCGGGAGCTGTGCGACTATGCGCTTTACAGGCTCGACCACTGCCGTTGGGGGAATGAAAAGAATTTCTGCTCCCAATGCCCGTGCCATTGCTATAAGCCCGCCATGCGCGAAAAGATAAGAGCCGTCATGCGCTACTCCGGTCCGCGTATCATGCTCTACCATCCGCTTGTCGGCTCGCTCCACGCATTCGAGACCGTCAAAGGCGTGATAAAAGCGAAGAAAAGTCATTGATAAACTCTCTGACCAGACATTCCAGCAATTAATAAACCGAGCAGTAAGACTTAAATCTTACTGCTCGGTTGCCTTTATTTTTATATCTTTTACTTCTCGTCTCTCCAGCTCTTGACTTCGCCGAGAAGCCACTGCGCCCATTCGTCAATGCCTTCGCCCGTCTTGGCGCAGACCATAAACACCTTGGCGTTCGGGTTGCGGCGCTTTATATATTCCTTGCACTTCTCGACATCAAAGTCGAAATAGGGGAGAACGTCGATCTTGTTGATGATAACAACATCGCAGATGGAGAACATCAGAGGATATTTGAGTGGCTTGTCGTCGCCCTCGGGCACGGAGAGAATCATCGCATTTTTAACGGCTCCCGTGTCGAACTCTGCGGGGCAGACGAGGTTGCCGACATTCTCGAGTATTGCGAGTTCAACATCGCCGGTCTCGAGTCCGTCAAGACCCTGTCTTGTCATCTCCGCGTCGAGGTGGCACATTCCGCCGGTGTGCAGCTGAATTGCTTTGACTCCCGTCTCGGCGATTCTCTTCGCGTCAACATCGCTGTCTATGTCCGCTTCCATAACGCCTATCTTGACTTTGTCTTTCAGCGCGGCGATAGTTGCCTTGAGGGTCGTTGTCTTGCCGGCTCCGGGCGAGGACATGAGGTTGAGCAGGAATACGCCCTTCTCTTTGAGCTCGCGGCGCAGTTTGTCCGTCTGCTCATCGTTATTTTTAAACACGCTCTGCTTGATTTCAAGAATTCTTATTTATAATATCAATAACGTCGAGCATATATGACTTGTCCGTTATCGCACCGAACGGGCACTGGTAGACGCACGCGCCGCAGGATATGCACTTGTCGTAGTTTATCGCCGCCGCCTTGTTCTCGTTCATGCTGATAGCCTTTATCTTGCACGCCATCTCGCAGGGACGCTTGCGGTTTATAATCGCGGTGTATGGGCAGACTCTGGAGCACGCGCCGCACTCCTTGCATTTCGTCTTGTCGATATGCGCAACGTGCTCGCGGTCAAAAGAGAGTGCGCCGAAGCGGCAGACATCCTCACAGCGGTGGGCGAGGCATCCGCGGCAGGCGTTGGTGACCTCGTATCCGCCCATGGGACACTCGTCGCAGGCGATGTCGATAACCTCTATAATGTTCGGGTTGCTGCCGATAGCTATCTTGACTCGCTCGCTGAGTATCGCTCTTTCTTTGTAGACACAGCAGCGCATGGTCGGCGTGTTGCCGGGGACGATGGTTTTCGGTATCTCGAAAAGATTTTCAAGCAGCGTGTCATTCCATGCAAGCCGCGCGACCTCGCGCAGGACTTTATATTTAAGATACTGTACCATACGATACCGTACTTCGTTCGTCAGAATTTCCTCCAAGCCCTCTTGTGTCGGCAATTCGGATATCAAATCCGTATTTCTCACAATGGCGTTCCCAATCGTCGAGATGTTCTCCGCCAACAGATTGTACTGTTCCGGCTTGAGCATCAAATATATCGGTTGTATCGGTTCGGTCAATGCTTCTACCGTATCCTTTGTCAACTGCTGTATTTGGTTTATCTGTTTTAAATTGTTCATATCCATAAGCAAATAATTCCTCCATATTTGTTTTTAAATATTTGTCATCAAACAATCGGTTGTCCCGAAAGCGCTGACCGTCTGGCGTGGTATAGGTGATATACTTATAGCGGTCAATCCACTTAACACCGTATCCGAGTTTGTTCATCTGTTAGATAAACTGCTGCTTATTTCGGCTTATAGCAACCGCATAGTCTATTGCATTTGTCAGCTTCAGCTTTTTACTGTCGCCACGTAAGGCGGTGCGATATTCACGCTGATTCATAGATCGTTGTTTAAGTTTTTGATATGGTTTTAATATCTCTAAACCAAACTGCTGACAAATTTCATCCGACTTATGCCGTAGCTCTTCCAAACCTTTTTCATTGATTTGGATTTTATAACCTGTTTCACAGTTTACCGAGTTAACAACAAAATGATTATGCCAGTGGTCACGGTCAATGTGTGTTGCCACAACCACTTCAAAACCATCAAACAGTTTTGCGGTTTTCAAACCTATACGATGTATTTGTTCGGGCGTAGCACCGCAATCTGGTTTAAAGGATTGCACGTACTGTTTGAAGAACACACCCTTTGCTTTACCGTATTGATGCTTGGTAGCCATAAACTCCTGATATGCAGATTCAGGAACACAGTTTTGACCGCTTACAAGCTTTATTCCGTCTATGACCGTTTTCTTATCTTGCATAACATAATCAAGCACTCGCTTCATCGCCGTGGCGGTCTGCGTCTTTTTGGGAATTGCCGTAAAGGTTGCCATCAACCGCACCTCCCTGCAAGCTCGCTGATTTTGCCGTACACCTCGCCGTATTGCTGTATCAATTCAGTTAGGTCAGGACAGACGATTTTGCTCATATTGCAGAGTACTGTCAGCTGGTTGAGATTTCGTCCAATGGCTTTCTGTTCTTTCAGCACATCTGAAAGACCGTTTATAACAGTTATGGGTTTATTCATCGCCGCTGCCGTTACAAACTCGGTGAAGTTCATATTCACTTTTTCTGCTTTTCTTTTAATTGCCGCATAATCGCTCTCACGAAAACGCATAGCAACCATTTTTGTTTTGTTGTCTGTTTTAGTTAATACCTCTCATTCTGTGGAACACACCACGGTTAATTTAATTGGGGTTCGGGGTTCGCCCCGACGAGCTGTTTGTATGACGGCGGCCGCTTGCGGTCGGCGTATATACAAACAATATGCTTGCCTATCCCTACGGGATAGAATATTTTTGCATCCATATTTATCGTCAACTCCTTTCTACTGATATGTATAAATCCCTGTGTGAAAACTGTATGTTCTTTGACAGTATCCGCGCAGGGATTTGTTTTCGTTTATAAATTTGTCAAAGAACATACAGGCAGAAAATAAAAACAGCCTTGTTGATGTGTTAAGAAAACCAGTTTCTTTAAGCTACATCTACAAGACTCATAATTTATATATTATGTTTGGACTCCGTTTTAGGTCACCTTGCAAGCGTGCTGAACTGCTCACACGCTTTCTCTCGCACCACCTTGTCCAAGGGTGGATATTCATTTTACCGGACTTTTAAAGTTTTGTCAAGGCCAATATTTATACTTTTTAAGTTCTATTATCTGAGCTTAAAATTTACTTTCTTAAACTTTACTTGATTATTTTAAATTTGTATGGTAGACTTATGCTAGATTATATTTTGAGGTGTAATATGGCTGCTTGTTATAAAAAACTTTGGAAACTTCTTATAG
>ERZ1031114.499-NODE-499-length-11598-cov-6.614398_pt1 | contig 11598 bp, 5 predicted proteins | sample MGYA00518740_ERZ1031114 | MGnify/ENA primary metagenome ERZ1031114 (study PRJEB33719, sample SAMN04261276) | wastewater metagenome | biome: rural village; feature: human; material: feces | host: Homo sapiens | place: El Salvador | collected 2013-01-14 ... | reverse complement strand
TGGCTCACTTTTTCATTGACATTCACATCCATAGATACGCGCTCAAAATCCAAGAGCCTGGTCTGAATCTCTGGATCCATTATAAGGGCTCGCTACAAGCTATCTAGGTTTTTCTGTATACTAAGTAATTCCTCTTGACTTAAAGAATAAGATGACAATCCCAAGTAGTGCATACCATCAGGTATTTCTTTTACTGTGTTATTTAGAGCTTGGTACAAATAAAATCCATATTCATGTACCGAAACATTTCTAAATAGTTCATCCCCAAAAGATCCAAAATCAAAAAACGTAGGATGCCCAATTTGATTTGGCAACACCTCAATATAGCTGGTGTTTTTTGAAGTTCCTCGGTTTAAGATCCGATGTGAAAAAACCTTCTTCCGTTGCTTGTTTTTTATATCAAGAGCATACGTTTCCTTTTGCTTTAAATCTTCTAAAAATGCTATTTCCCCTATAGCAGCCCAGCCGTTTAAACGATATCTTTTGGGCTTTGTATTGAGTTGAAATTGTGCTGATACGTCTTTCCCATTTTTTTCTCGACACACCATATCTCCTTTAGTGTTAATATAAAAAATTTTCCCCTCGTATATCAATAAATTATAATTATTTGAATCTGGGCTATAGTCATTTACTACATGGCGGATGGAATTAGATTCTTTATCAATGGTAATGAGCTCATTTCCAATCCCCAACCAGATTCCGCAAGGTGAAATCTTAAAAGCGCTAATCTCACTATTGTTTTTTTTAGAAATTTTAAAGAGTTTAGCGCTACATTCATTGGCATATACTATTACCAGAGTATCACCCTGCCCACGACAAAGCATAGCCAATTCTTTATCCCCCAATTCAAATTCATTACAAATTGTTTTGGGCAAAATTTTCGATTTAAGCTTATGCTTCGCAAATACTTTACTAAAATCAAGTATTTGGGGATTAGATAGTGTATTTATGTTTACAATACCTAATTCACTTGGACTCTGCATATAGAAAAAACTGCCATCCGCTACCAATCTTCCCTTATATAAAGAAGTTATCACCAATTTCATTCCGGCAAGCAGTAATATAAGAGCACAAAGAGAGATAAATATTTTCTTATTCATTTCCATCTGGCCTCCATATCCAAGAAACAAGGCCATCTCCTTCATGAAGATAGAAATCCTCTTGTAATAAAATTCCTGCATCTAAAGGAAGCCAAGATTTATACAGTTGTCTTAAAATACTGTCTTCCCACGATAAAGTCACTTTTAGTGGTGCGGCGCAAAAAATATGAAGGCACTGCTTTTGGAAATAGGCTGTCTCTCGTATCGTCATCCCGACCGAAGTGGAGGGATCTTTCTTGCACCCTGGTAAGCAGCAAGTACAAGACCGCAGAAAAACGCAGCACCAAGACGGCATTTATGGAATAGCGCATACGTGCTGATTTACGCAGTGCAGTAGAGATCCCTCGGCTACGCTCGGGATGACGATACGTTATTTCAGCCCTACTCAAAATATCACGAGGTCAACCTCCGCCCTTCGGGCATTGCCCTATGTATACTCCGCGGCGCTTCATTATTTTTATGTGCCGCACCACCATTCCTAATTCCTCATTCGAGCAGATCTTTCATCCCCAATCAAGGGACAGTACGTCCACGGGGCTCCCTATATTCTATTTCCCCTTAAATTCCGCGGGGCGCTTTTCGAGGAACGCCGTGATGCCTTCCTTGAAATCCTCCGAAGACGAGCATTCGCCGAGGTAGACAGACTCTGCCTTCATGTATTCCTCAAAGCCCTTGTACATGCTTTCGAACATCAATTTCTTCATATTTCTATAAGCGAGAGTCGGGCCCTTCGTCAGCTTTTCTGCAAACGCATAGACCGTCGGCAGGAGCTCCTCCTTCGTCGTGACAGCTTTTACGAGGCCGATGTCATAGGCCTCCTTGGCTGCTACGATGCGTCCCGTGACGAACATGTCGAAGGCGCGGTGCGTACCGATCATGCGGGGGAGCGTGTACACGCCGCCCGTATCCGGACAGAGACCGATGCCGACAAAGGCCTGCAGGAATTTTGCATTGTCTGCGGCATAGATGAAGTCACAGGCAAAGGCGAGATTTGCCGCCCCGCCCGCGCACGCACCGGCGACCGCACAGATCACGATCTTCGACATCTTCTTCATGTACAGCACGATCTCCGACAGTTTGCCTGCCAGAGGTCCCATGGACTTCTTCGCAAAATCCGGCTCATCACAGTGCGCCTTCATGAAGCGGATATCGCCGCCTCCGCTGAAGGCACGCCCGGCGCCTGCAAGCACGACGACCTTCACCGCTTGATCCGCTTCCGCTTCCTTGAGCGCGCTTTCCACCTCGAGCGACATGTTCATGTCGAGCGCATTCAGCGTCGGTGCGTAGTCCAGCGTGATGGTCGCGATGGATTTCTCTACCGTGTAGTGAATCATTTTGTAATCCATGGGAATACCTCCTTTTTGAATCAGAAATATTTGGGTGTCTATATTATATCATTAAAATGGTGCATTGGCTTTCTAATCTCAATTATTCCTATGCCAGCAAAGAAAGCTGATCAAAATATCAGATCTTTAATATTTTCATCAATTGTAACGCAAGATTATGAATGAAACAATAGATAAAGTCTTCTAGCCGCAATTATTTTGATCGATCATTCCGGATAAAAGTACTTGTTGATCAAGAAAATATATGGTAACATGTTTGCATAAATAATAAATCACCCTTTAGATTATAGGCAGAGGTGGAGAAATGAAAAGAAGCAATTTGTTCATTACCGTTGCAGGCGTTAGTTTTGCTTTTTGCGTGACCTCCATCGCTTATGCAGATACGCCATTTCTTCGTCAGGAACAGTTGCAGGAGCAAAAGATCCAGCATGCCATCAGTGCGAGCCGGAGCACGGCTCAGCTGACGAAACCTATCGCCGTTGAACAAGCAGTAGAACCTTCGATTCAAGATCTTTCTTCTACTGCTTTTTTCGTGCGAGAGATCGTGGTAGATGACAATCTGGAAGAGTTCTCCTTGAAGATATGACGGCTTCCTATACGAATCAGGAAATTACGCTGGCAGAGGCAGCAAAGCTCCTTGCAGCTATGAATCAGAAGCTCTCGGATAAGGGATACGTGACCAGCCGCGTGGTGATTCCTGAGCAGAATGTAGCGAGCGGTCTGTTTCATTTGAAACTGCTGGCAGGACGCATGGGGCGTGTGGTTTATGCGGATGGCTGCAAGGCAGTTACCTGGCGCAATGCCTTTCCCATCCACGAAGGTGATCTTTTGAATGTATACCTGCTTGAGCAAGGCGTGGAGCAGATGAGAAAGGTTGCCTCGCAGGACGTCTCGATGCAGATTCTCCCCGCGAATGCGGCAGGTGTTTCAGATGTGGAGCTGACAACATATGCAGGGAAGCAGCTTTCCGGCAGTCTATCGGTGGACAATGCAGGCCTTGCAGAAACAGGCAAGTACCAGTGGACGCTGACGACAGGCATCGATCGTTTCTTTCATGCGAATGACCAGCTGCAGTTTTCTTTTTCCCTGGATGGCAGTCGTGATGGAAGCGAAAAAGGGACGCGCAATCTGAGCTTTTCCTACTCCATTCCTCGCGGCAAAGATACGCTGACGTTTCGCCATGACCGCTACCGGTATCACCAGACGGTGCGTTCCATCCCCTATGATTTCATCAGCCAGGGGAAGACGAGTGTCAGTCGTCTGATGCTGGATCACCTCATTTCCCGCAACCGGATGGAGAAACGCTCGTGGGACTTGGCGGTCATCAAAAGAGACTCGCACACCTTTTTGAATGACATGGAAATCCCTGTGCAGCGTCTCGATCGGACGGCGCTGGAAATCGGGCTGTCTGATCAGTTGCGGCTCGGAAACAGCAGTCTCTACCTCCGACTTGCCCATCGGCAAGGCATGGGATGGCTGGGAGCGCAGGAAGAAAATGAATACAGTGATGCGCCGAAGAGCCGCTACAAACTGTGGCTCTTTGACGCAGACTGGTACAAACCACTGACGCTGGGCCATCGCCCTGCTTCTTTTTCTGCTTCCTTTCATGGCCAGTGGAACACGGCAGGCAAGCGGCTTTATGGGATTGACCAGATCAGTATCGGAAACAGTTATACCGTCCGCGGCTTTGACGGCGAGTATACACTGATGGGCGAAAGCGGCTGGTACTTGCGAAATGAACTATCCAGTCGCATCCCCTCTCTGCATAGTGATGTATATGTTGGCGTGGATGTCGGCAGCGTATATGGTGTCTCGACGGAATCTCTGGTCGGGCACACCATTGCAGGCCTCACGATAGGACTTCGCGGACATCTCCCCTCTCACATTTCCTATGACGCCTCTATCAGCCGTGCGCTGTATCATCCGGAAGGGTATCATACGCAGAAATGGGTGCCCTCTTTCTCTATGAGTTGGCATTTTTAGAAACAGGAAGTATGAATCATGAAGAAACGCAATACACTGGTTAAGAAAATCGCAGCCGCTCTTCTTGCGAGCCTTTTCTATACAGATACCATTCTCCTGGCTGCCTCTCCCATTCTGCCAGACACAAAAGCTCCATCTGACTGCCAGCCCCTCGTGCAGGAAACGGCGAGCGGCATTCCTCTTGTCAATATTGCCGCACCTTCAGCTGGCGGAGTCTCTCGCAATGACTATGAGCGATTCAACGTGCCCGAAAAAGGGGCCGTTCTAAATAACTCCTATACCCTCTCGAAAACAGAACTCGCAGGCTTTGTACAGGGCAATGCGAATATGGCAGGCGGCCCGGCGAAGATCATCTTGAATCAGGTGACAAGCGGCCATCCCACGACGATGAACGGCTTTCTCGAAGTGGCAGGTATGAAGGCCGATGTAGTGATCGCAAATCCGAACGGCATCACCGTGAATGGCGGCGGCTTCATCAATACCGGTCGCGCCATACTCACCACGGGCAAGCCGGAGTATAGTCGGGACAATCAGTGGAAAGATATTCGTGTCTCGAATGATGCGATGATTGTGATCGACGGTAAAGGCCTCAATGGGGAGAAGGCCGATGCCATCGAACTGTATACCCGCGCAGCAAAGATCCTGGGGCAGATCAAAGCAGAGACGCTTCAGGTGACGACGGGCGCGAATGTCATTGATGCTAAAAGTGGTACAGTAGCGGCCATCGAAGGCAGCGGAGTGAAGCCGCAGGTTGCCATTGATGCCGCAGACCTTGGTGCCATGAATGCAGGACGTATCTTTTTCGTATTGACGGAAGAAAACATTCCTGCACAACTCCAAAGTGCCATTGAGGCGCAGGACCTTGTGATCGACAGCAAGGGCAATCTGTATCACACGGGCATCATTCATACAAAGGATGGAGCGACGATTCGCGCAAAGGACATACTGAATAAGGGCACTATCGCGTCTGGCGGACATCTGTCTCTCACCTCGGAAGGCACGCTGACGAATGCGAAGACCATCGGCGCAGAAGGCCATGCAGAGATTCACGCGGGTGATGTGGTGAACCAGTCCGTGATCGCCAGTGAGGGACATCTTGCTATTTCTTCGGATCGCACCATCACCAATGAGAACAGCCGTATCCTGGCCAATGGCGATGTCACCCTCGCTGCGAAGACATGGATGGACAACCAAAACGGAACGATCGCGGCTGGTGGGAATCTGGATGTCAAAACAGCGGAACTGAATAACGAGCAAGGAAACGTCACTGCCTATGGCAATGGCTTGCTTTCGGCTGCGCGGAAATTGGATAATGCGGAAGGCCATGTGGCGGCGAATCAGGCGCTCAATATCACGTCAGGAGAAGTCGTAAATACCAAAGGCACACTGACCGCTGGGCAGGATGAGCGTATCGAGACGAAGACCATCCAGCTGGACGGGAAACTCATCGCAGGAAGAAATCTCACGGTGCAAGCGGAAGCAGACATCACGAACGAACACGCAGAAGACGGATTCGGCATCACGAAAGCAGGCGGCGAACTTGCAATTTCTACGAAAGGAAAACTTACCAATGCAAAGAAGCTGGAAGCAGATGGAAAGATCTCACTGAACGCAGATGGCATCAACAATCACAAGGACGCAGAAATCACAGGCGGGGCGATTCGTATACAGGCGAAGTCGCTCCTGAACCGTGGGCTGATGAATGCAGATGGAGAGCATGAAATTTATGCTCTCCATCTGGAAAATCTGGAAACAGGCCGGATTTACGGAAACAATATCACGATTGACATCAAGACATTGGAAAACAGAAAAGATAAAGCACTGGAAGAACAACTTGCAGAGAAAATGTGTGTGCTGAAAGCAAAAGAGCAGGCACTTGATGAAGCGTTTGCTGCGGACGTGACAGCTTTCACGAAGGATGAGCAGAAGACAGCGTATCTTTCGGCCATTCAGCAGCGGCAGAAAGAGTATGACGAAGCGAAAACAGAAGTGGACACACTGCGCCATGAGATGGCAGCGCATAAGTCCGGAGCTATCGCGGCGCGAGAAAATCTCGCAATTTCCGGAGATACCCTGCTAAGCAGCTCGGCAGCCCTGCTCTACGCGGGTGGTGATTTGAGTATCATAGAAAAAGACAGCATCACAAACTGCGGAGCCGACATCACTGCGTTGGGGAATGTTACGCTCGCTGCGCCCCGGATTTCCAACGAAAATGAAGCCTTCTCGGCCAAGCGCGTATGGACAGGCGAAACGGTCAACCCAGATCTGATCCGTATCGATGAAGCGGGGCATCCCGAAAAAGGGCAGGCATTCGATGCCAGTGAGTTCAGCGCGCTGGGCAGCGGCTATGGCGCGTACCACAACAAAGCTGAATACAAAGAGCTCATCGAAGAAGCTGGCTATGATACGATCGAGCAGATCACCGACGAGGAACGTGCCGCAGGCGAGAAGCCCATCCCAGACGAACTGATCGGAAAATCCGCGCCGAACTACAACTATGATGACCCCATTTTCCAAAAGTTTGGCGTCACATCCATGACCTCCCCTCGCCCCAGCTACGATGACCCCAAGCAGGCCGAGTGGGACGCACAGTACAAAGGTATCCTGGAGACGCTCAATACTAAAATCCGAGCCTACAATGAAGAAGCGGAAAAAGAGAACAATTCCCACGGTGCGATCGGCAGCTACAAGATCAAGAACTACACCATCATCCGCACCACCACGCACACCTCCGAGAAGCAGGTACAGGAAACCCGCGCAGGCCAGGTCGCAAGCGGAAAACATATGACACTCACGGGGAATGTCATCAATGAAAACAGCCGCATCACAGCAGGCGCTTCGCTTTCTACAACTGGCGGCAGCCTCGAAAACAAAGCCGAACAGAATCAGGTACAGTCCGTCACCTTCGGCACCACACAGGAAAGCTATACCAAGAGAAAGCCAAGACCACACAAGGCATGGCGCAGACATTATCGCGGACAAGTCTTCATGACACCGCAGAAAGAGATGGGCAATCCCACTTCCCTGGGCGTCGGCAGCTACGCGGGATATACCGCATCTGCCCCGCAGAGTCAGGATATCACACAAAGCATCCGTGACAATGTACAAAACTTTCTCTACCCATTCCATGCAGAAAGCAGCACCAAGCCGGGAACGACAGCGGGCAAAGAAACAGGCGGCAGCCTCTCCTTCCTCCCGGAAAGCGCCCTCTACCAGCTCCATCCGGAAACCACCGCCAAGTACCTGGTCGAAACCGATCCCGCCTTCACCAATAAAAAGAAGTTCCTCTCCTCCGACTACATGTACCAGCAGATGACCTGGGATCCCGAACGCGTCACCAAGCGCCTCGGTGATGGCTTCTACGAACAGGAACTTCTGAGAAACCAGATCATCCAGCTGACAGGCAAGACCTATCTCGACGGCTTCACCAATAACGAAGACGAATTCCATGCGCTGATGGACAGCGGCATCGCCTATGCGAAAGAATTTCATCTGACGCCCGGCATCGACCTCACCAAAGAACAGATGGCCGCTCTCACCAGCGATATCGTCTGGCTCGAGACCACCACCGTCACCGTAAACGGCAAAACGTATGACGTCCTCTACCCTCACGTCTACCTCAAAGCGGGCAGTGAGAAAAAGATAGCAGCAGACGGAAGCCTCATCAGTGCGAATCAGCTTGTCATGGAAGCCAAGAACCAACTCGCCAATAGCGGCGCACTGATGGGAAACTCCATCCTCATGCAGGGGAAAGACATCGTGAACCGCGGCATGATCTACGGCGATACCGTGCAGCTGAAAGCCTCTCATGACATCAAAGAGAGTGGCATCATCCATGCGGAAAAGCAGGTATCGTTGACCGCGGATAACAATATCACCATGCAGGACACCGTGCTGCACGAAAAGAACCAGGATGTGCTACATACCACTGCCGGCATCGCCGTCAAGGGCAAGGACGGCGTCCTTCTCATGGAAGCAGGAAAAGACATCCACCTCACCGGCGCGACGCTGGAAGCACTGGGAGACAATGGCTCCCTGATCCTGAAAGCAGGAAACAACATTCATCTGGACACGGATACTCTCGAAGCCAAGAAAGACATGACGGAGAACAGCGACAACTATATCCGCACCTATAGAAAAACAGAGACGGCAAACACACTCGCAGCCGGGAAAACCATCACCCTCGCGGCGGGTGAGAATTTGAGTGCCAGAAATACGACGGTACTTTCAGAAAACGGTCAAATAACGGTTGCCGCCAAGGGTGACGTGAACCTGGAAAACGGCTATAATGAGTCCAGGGACGACTATGGCCTGAAATACAAGGAACGCGGTCTCCTCTCCAGCAAGACCACAACGATCAAGAGCCATGACGAAAGCAAGACCGTGACAGCCTCGACCCTTTCGGGAGATGCTGTGCAAATCACAGCAGGCGGGAATACGAATATGACTGGATCCCAAGTCATCGGCACACATGACGTCGCGATTTCTTCCGGCAAAGATACTTCCATTTCCAGCGCGGAAGAGTACGAACAGCATGACTACGCCAAGCAGGTCAAGAAGAGCGGCCTGCTCTCGGGTGGCGGACTCGGCTTCACCATCGGGACGGAGAAACGGAAAGATCAGTATGCGGAATCAGGCTTGACGCAAAAGGGTTCTCTCATTGGCAGTGCGAAGGGAAATCTGTCAATTTCCTCTTCCGGACAAACACAAGTAGAGGGATCTACCCTTGTGGCAGGAAAAGACATGACTGTCATTGGCGAGAATATCTCTATTTCCAGTAAAGACAATGTCTATACCTCGACGGAAAGCCATGAATATAAAAAGAGCGGACTGACCGTTGCTCTTGGCGGGGCTTTGGTCAATACCGCTGAATCTATAGTTACTCCATTGCAAAAGGCAGCGGGCGCAGAAGATAAACGGCTGTCCGCTCTGTATGGTGTAGAAGCTGGTAAAAATATGTATGGCGCGGTATCTAAGTACCTGGATAACAAAAAGACCATTGATGCCGCATCCAAAGATCTGGAGGATACACAAACACTCTTGGATAATGTGACCAAGAGCGGTATTGCTACAGACTTTGGAAAGAAGAATTTGAACTATCTGATCGAACAAGATAAAAATAAGATAGAGCCGGCGAAATCTGAAAATAAGGCCAGCCGTGCGGTCAGTGTGGACATTTCTCTCGGCACCGCCAAATCTGCCAGCCTTTCTGACTCTGTAACGACACAGGCCTCCCCCAGCCAGCTCAAAGCCGGGAATACGCTTGCTTTAAAGAGTGAAAAAGATATCTCCGTCAAAGGCAGCGATCTTTCGGCGGAGGATATTCTTCTGAAAGCTGGGAAAGACATTCATCTTCTGTCAGCCAAAGAAAGCGACACGACAATCACGCACAATACCTCAAGCAGCGGCAGCCTGGGTGCTACCATCGGTGCTGGCGGTTTGCAGGGGCTAAGTGCATCCTATGGAAAAGGTAGCCAAAATAGTACAGCAAAAGACACGGTGCATAAAGAAAGCACAGTATCTGCCGGGCGCACTGTCAGCATTGAGAGCGGAAAAGATACGAATATCATCGGAAGCCAGGTGAAAGCAAAACAGGTCACCGCGAATGTTGCTGGAAATCTTCATATCGAGAGCGAGCAGGACAGCAAAGAATATCACGAAGAGGGGAAACAAATCGGCGCTTCTCTCGGATATAATGTAGCCAGCCATCAGCTCTCTGGCTTTGGCTCTGCAGGTAAATCCAAAACGGACTCTCACTATGCCAGTGTCACCGAGCAGGCGGGTATTCAGGCTGGGAGAGATGGCTTTGATCTTACGGTTGGTAAAGAAACCAGCCTCAAGGGAGCCGTGATTTCCAGTACAGCCGAAAAAGAGAAGAATCAGCTGACAACGGGAACTTTAAGCTGGGAAGATGTGGAAAACAAAGCAAACTACAAAGAAAGTGGAGCTGGTTTGACTATCAATACAAGCAAAGACGCTAAGTACAACGAGAAAAGCATTATACCAGCCATTCCAACAGGAAGCAAAGATACAGGTTCGTCTACCACTAATTCGGCTATAGCAGAAGGAACTATTGTGATCACCGACAAAGCACATCAGAAGCAGGATGTTTCCCGCTTAAACCGAGATAGTAAGAATAGCTTGAATCAACTGGGTGAAATCTTTGATAAAGCAAAATCCAATGAGAGACAAGAACTGGCAGGTCTCTTCGGAGAAATGGCCTTCAATCAATTGCATGATGCCAAACTGACACCGAACCAGAGAAGTGCATGGCATGCCCTTATAGGTGGCATTATGGGACAGCTTAGCAATAAGGATTTCCTTGGCGGAGCAACGGCTGCTGGCATCAATGAAATGCTCATCAAGCAGATAGAAAAAGTAAGTCATGGAGATCCAGCGCTGATGCAATGGATGAGTGCCGCCGTGGGTGGTATTACTGGCGAATTAGTGTCTAAAAATCCACAACTGGGTAAATCAACTTCATCAAATGGCACTAAAAATAATGATGTTGCAGTAGCACCTATCTATGCTCTTCCTGCACTCATCGTTTATTCTACTGGCAATTCATTGGAATTAGTTAAGAGAATAATAGACGAAACAGGAGCTAGCATAAACGCAAGTGGACAATGGATCTCTGATACTGGAGAATATATTGGAGAGTATATTCAGGATCTTATTGTTTGGGCTAAAAGTGGTCGGCAACTTAAACGATTACCGAAGAAAATTATTGATAACAAAGGTGGAGAAGAGTGGACTAGAGAACTAAAAAAGGAGACCGGTAAATCAAAATCAGACTTATATTGGAATCCCAAAACTGGAGATGTATATTCTGTACCTAAACGAGGCGGCGGAGAACCAGAATGGGTAGGAAATGTAAAGTATTAGAAAGGAGACTATCCAATGTTATCCAGATTTCTAAAAGAAAATATATCCGGGAATATTATAGACATAAAAATGGATGCAAGAAAAACAATCTCTTTCATAATGATTAGATATGAGATGATCTTTAATTATCTATCGGGGCAGATAATAAAGATTATTTTTAAACAACAAGGGGTTGTTTGTGAACCTATTTATAGATGTACGTTAAATATACCTAATAAGGAAAAAGTTTCTTGGCAAATATTTTCGGATGAGAGAAATTTCTACGCCAAAAACATGGTTATTGT
>ERZ1031114.498-NODE-498-length-11600-cov-7.444175_pt1 | contig 11600 bp, 15 predicted proteins | sample MGYA00518740_ERZ1031114 | MGnify/ENA primary metagenome ERZ1031114 (study PRJEB33719, sample SAMN04261276) | wastewater metagenome | biome: rural village; feature: human; material: feces | host: Homo sapiens | place: El Salvador | collected 2013-01-14 ... | reverse complement strand
GAGAACTTCCCGGCAGTTTTATTTGGATGGATTGGAAATCAAATAGAACATGAAAAGATTGTGATGCCTCCTCGTCTTAGAGACTTTGCAGAGATTCTCAAGGCTTCATCGCAGAAGGATCTTGCGCTTATACGAAAATCATGGAACCCAATTGGCTATTCTGACGGACTGAACCAATTGTGGGGATGGACTTCATTGTTCGGGCGAGGTTTTTTGCTTTATGCGTGCAGGGGGTATCTTGCAAAGGAATTTGCCGACTATGATCCAGCATCAGCGGTTTGGAATGAGGATGACAGGCCCTGGGATTACGATCATATAATTCCTCAAAAGTGGCTACAGCAAGGTAGGGGCAACCCGCACGGGAGGTACCATGACATCGTGGAGAAGCTTTTGAATTCTATTGGAAACATTGCACCCGTCCCATTTTCAATCAACAGAAGTAAACATGACGCGCCACCATGCGATTATCTGGGAGAAGACAATAAACGTGTTTTTGTAGACTTCCGTGGGCTTGACGAAGTTAGGCCACATTTTGTGGATGCGCGCCCTAAAAGGAAGCTGGAAGAAGACAAAGATGCCGCATGCAATCTTGTGTTTATGACCGCATTACGTTGGATCGCACTTTACAAAGAGTGGCTTCGTTTACCCATTTTTGAATTGCTGAAAAAAACTGTAAATGGAAGGCGAGTCGAAAACATAAAAACCATCAAGAGACATTTTGCGTCAAGGGGAATGCCTGCAAGGGTTGTATACTTATGGTCAGATGGTAGGCAATACGATGTAGAAGATGATGTCTGGAATTTATCTCGACCGTGGCTCGCGTGTGGAGTTAATGCAAAATTTCGACGAGCAACAGGAAAAGATGCGTTGTGCTTTATGTGTGTATGTATGCAGAGCATTGAGAAAAGGGAATGGTTTGAAATTGGACTAAGGCGTCCTCCAGAATCAAATAACCCTTTTGACGAACATAACGAGTGGTGGATTGACGAAGGTGATTTGTTTAAAGAAACGGATTCATTTGACGAAGCATTAGAACATCTAAAACTTTTACTTGGCCGGTCGGATATCCGGTTTGAATAAGGGAAAAGAAAACTATGAAACTTGACGATGTGTTTGAGAAAATCAAACGGAGTGCGAAACTCAGACTTGATTGGTTTGATCTTGAGGACGGTTTGATTGAGTTCGCTGGAACCGAGAAAGGAGCGCTGATTGCGGAGAATGTCCTTACTGAGGCGTTGGGCGAACTTTCGTTCGGCAAGGCGAAGGATGAAGTGACGGCGGGGCTGAATGCCCAATTTCTCGCTTTACAAGTACAGACGGATATCGGCGATTTCGTGGCCGACGTAGAGCAGAAATGCAAAACCGAGATCGATGCATTCGTTCATGTTAGAACGATGAATATGCTTGGGGTGCCTGCCGACGCGATATTTGTTGATTTGAAACCTAAACTCCTCTCTCTTGCTGTAGGACAATCTCTGGTTGGAGATGAAAGACAGAACATCCAGACGCGACTTGTCGACCCAATCATACAAAGTGGCAAGAAACGATTTGATTACAAATCCTTCGTCAATAGGGCTGTCGATGATGAGCCTGCTAATGGTGAAATACGCTTGGGGCGCGTCTTTGAACGTGCTTTAGCCCTTTATTCAGAGATAGAAGAATCGGACAAGATCGTCAAAATCTTGAAGTCGATGATGAAACCAAACAACTATCCTTCTTGGTTGGAAGATTTGGTTGATGTCACCATGCAGAATTGCACAAGAGAGCGGTGTGCGCTCATGGCAATGAACATAGGTTTTTGCAAGGGCTTGGCAATTGACAATCTGGAAAAAATCGTCCTTCATCGACTTAATAATTGATTGCCATGACCGCCTTTCTTCCCAATCGTGAAATCTACGAACGGGTGATCTTCGAGGTTGTGCCGCAGGCGAAGGAGCGGCTTTGGATTGCGACTGCGGACATCAAGGATATGTACGTTGATACCGGCGGGCGTGATATGGTGCCGTTCTTGGAGGTGCTGGACGGGATGGTGAAGCGCGGGATCGAGGTGCGACTTATTCATGCGAAAGACCCGGGACCGAACTGGCGGAACGACTTCGACCGATATCCGACGCTCTGGACGGCGATGGAGCGGATGCTGTGTCCGCGGGTGCATTTCAAGTGCCTCATCGTCGACGGCGTTAAGGCGTATTTCGGTTCGGCGAATCTCACCGGTGCCGGGATGGGCGCGAAGAGCGAGAAGAAGCGCAACTTCGAGAACGGCGTTCTCAGCGACGACCCTGCACTTGTCGAACCGCTTGTCGAGCAATTCGATTCCGTTTGGCGTGGCGATTTCTGCCGCGACTGTGGGCGCCGCGACTTCTGCGGCGATCCAGTGGTGTAGATTGTCAGGATAGAGTATCATGCGAATATGTGCCAACACATTGCCGCAGATTGCGGAATACGCCCGGAGTGGGCGGGTGGTCGTTTTTGACACTGAGACGACTGGCTGCTCGCGTTACGATGAAATCTGTCAGATAGCCGCCGTGGAGTATGTGAATGGCGTTCAGACGCGCACATTCAATACGTACATCTGCCCTTCGTGTGAAATGAATCCCTGGGCAGAAGGGGTACATGGCTTGTCGCTGGATTTCCTCGCGAAGCATGGTCTTGCGCCTGAAGAGGCGATGCGCCAGTTCTTCGAGTTTCTGGAAAGCGATGTGCTGCTCGTAGCGCACAACAACAAGTTCGACATGCGGATGCTCAATCAGGAGTGCAGAAAATTCGATCTCTGCTTTGCGCCGGACGGCATCGAAACATGCGACACGCTCGCGCTCGCCCGTCATCTGCGCCCGGGATTGGATAGCTATTCGCTCGCAAACCTGATTGAAGCGCTCAGCATCGACGGCATCAACAGCCACGACGCCTTTGACGACACCCTCGCCTGTGCCGGAGTGTTTTTCTCTTTGCTGGATTAGCCGAATTCCGCTCTGGTTTTTACCAGTGCTCAGATTTTGAGCGAAAGATCGCATTCTTTGCGGCATGTTTTGCGTTGGCACGAATATTGCTACATGTTTGGCATGAGATTTTTCACGGGAGAAGGCGTGAGGCGAAAAAAGCGATATGCGCAGATTGCTCCGTTATGCGACGGGGAAATTTGCTATATTGTCATCGTTTTTGCTATAATAGGTCTCATTATAAAAGCAAATTCATAGGGAGAAAATCATGAGTGAATACTGCAAGTACTGTGGAGCATCTGCGAGTAATGCGAAGACGTTGCTCAATGGCTGGTGTCCGAAGCATCCTGCCGGTCAAAACAAGGGGAAGCATGCTCTTTACGAAGGTGGGGAGCGAGATGATTACTTTTGTGTCTATTGTGGACAGAAGTATCACACGTTGAGCTCTCTGCTTTCTGGATGGTGCTACAAGCATCCCGACGGTCAAAATAAAGGAAAACATGTTGCCTACGACGGACGCGAAAATGGCCCATACGAGTACAAATATTGTGGGCGCGAATTCCGTGACATCGCGTCAATGGTCAACGGTTGGTGCCCGAGGTACCCCGATGGCCCCAGCAGGGGCAAGCACAGCCCGGCGAGGTAGGTGGCGTATGAAGAGCGAAAGAATCAATTCGGAGCTGGCGGCTCTCCTTGCAAAAGTCTACGTCATCGCAAAGAAGAACGATGATTTCCAACGCCGGACCGGAAGCGCGTTCAACGTGTTCAACATCTGCGGAATAGATCACTACGAAACGAAGCACTCGGCGATCCTGGCTGCATTACTTGACCCCTTCGGTGCTCATGGCCTCGGGCCGGAATTCCTACGGTCGTTCCTCGAGAATGTCGCACATGAACGGGGATGCGGCGTCACGCAGTCCGCAACTGTCCGTACGGAAGTCGCTGTAAATTCAGCTGATTCCGCATCGGCAGGCAACGACAGCCGCATCGACATTCTGATCGAGGATCCCGAGTCAAAGCTTTGCGTTGCCGTTGAAAGCAAGATTTTCGCAGTGGAGCAACCGAAACAGCTGGAACGCTACCGAAGTTGGCTCAGCAGGGAACGCGTTGGCTTCAGACGAATCCTCCTTTTTCTTACGTGTAACGGCAGTGAACCGGAAACTGATTCCAAAAAGCCAGGGGATGACGTCCGACTACAATGCGCATCTCGGCGTAACGATGTAGTTCCGTGGCTCCACGCTTGCGCAAGGCTCGCGTTTGATCGCCCATTCGTGCGAGAATCACTTATTCAATATGCTAACTTGATCAACCTGATTACTGGAGAGTCAACGATGAACGACGAACAAAAACTCGAAATTGTGGAGACCGCAACCGCCAATGCCTCCTCGTTACGCGGTGCCGCTGAATTATTTAAGCAGATGGGCGCTATATACAACCACGTTGCTGTAAAAATCGCCATGGATTTGAAAGCGCGTCTTTCGTCCAATGACGATTGGGTTTTTGTTGAGGTCTGTTCCGATCCATATTGGCAAAAAGAAAAGTTTATTCGTCTGAAGCATGTGAAGTCTGGCGTGTTCGTTAGGATCGCTCCCGAACATCAGGAACTTTGGGACTTCTTTATCGGCTTCGACAATTCTGACACTGGAAAGTTTACGGATAACATCCGTGCGCGAATCTCCAGTATGCCAGGATGGGCGCAGACGGAGTGGTGGCCTGGGTGGAAATCTCTTCCCAGGGCAATATTGAACTGGGATGGAGATTTTCTGGCAGACTATCTCGACGGCGACAAAAGGCATGTTCTGGATTTGCTACTTGAGGAAATCAAAGCGATACAATCGTTGATGCCGCAATAGGGTAGTCGGCATTTAACCGGGTGGTGAAATATTGAGCGGCGGAAGGCGCAGGATGCGCCTTTTGCCGCTCAAATGCCGTTGGCGCTGATGTTGCAGTATGTCATTTGAGGCGATAACATGAAGACATTGACTTGGAAACCGATTCTATCCAACTTGGAAGAGGCAAATGGAGAACTTAGGACGTTGCATTGGCGACTGTACTATCTGGCATTCGGAGAGCTTCCGCATGATTGTCCACGCCGGGACGACTCGTCATACACAGCATGGATTGCACGAGACCTGGAACGGCATCCTCTTGACGAAGGAAGACTCTTTGTGTGTATGGAACATGCTTTTCATCATATCAACTGGGCGTGGAACTGCCGCCATACATCAGAGGACAGAGTATGGAACTTTAAAGAACGAGATGCTGTCAGGTGGACGAAGTTCCCGGACACGGCAGATTTCGCCGATCTTTGGCCACAGGGCAGGACAATCCAGTTTAGATGGGATGATTGTGGGCTGATTGGCAGTTCAAGAAGAATATCTTTTTCGCCTGTGAGGCTTGGCATCCAAATGTCGAACCGTAAGCTTGACATTCTATGTTATCTTGTTGTGAAAGAGCTGGGCAATGACTTGCCACAAAGAATAGTTCGCCCCGAAGGTCTCAAAGCGGAGGTGGATCAGCAACCACTTATTGAAAAAGATTTTGCCCGTAGGTTACATCGAATCTATGTTGAATTGAACATGGCATGGAATGGCCGCAGGGACAAGATCTTTGTCACGAATAAGCGAGCGATCCGGGGGCGACAACTATTTTCACCGGCATTTGCAACAGGATGTTATAACATGTGGAGAATGAAACCGCGAGCATGCTCAATGGGGTAGTATAGGGATATGAAGAAATCGCTGAATCTTGATTTGTTGAAGTTCCATGTGTGCGAGGCCACGCAGGAACTTGACTTGCTGCTGGATTTGATCCAGTATACCAAGGACGAAACGCGGCGGGAGGGCAATTTGGCAATTGCAATTGCCAAAATGAAAGCTCCAAAATGGCGCCCGCCGGTGCCAAAACTAACCTGCTATGACATGAGCAAGTTGTTCGTGGATTACGTCATTCGTGACTACACGAAGCCGATGGGCGTAGCGACGTACAAGACCGCCGATGAAATGCCGGAGAATCTTCGCAAGGCACTTCCGCCAGTAGAGGAACTGCGACGGCTCCTTGATGGAGAAGCTGGTAATGACATAAAGGCTGAGTAGGACTACAATGACCACCTTCCTCCCCAACCGCGACATCTACACCCCCGTCGTCTGCGGGATTGTGCCGCAGGCGAGGGAGCGGTTGTGGATCGCTACCGCTGATATTAATGACATGTATGTCGATGCGGGCGGGAGATGGTGTCGTTTCTTGAGGTTTTAGACGGGATGGTGAAGCGCGGAATCGAGGTGCGGCTCATCCATGCGAAGGACCCTTGGCCGAATTGTGGTGCAAATGCGGGAAGGGGAACCTCCCCCTTGGAATCGTGAAGAAACAGTCTCTTTCTGCTCCTTGGAATCGTGTAAAAACAGCCATTTTCAGCCCCTTGGAATCGTGATATGTCGTTGCTCAGATGCTTGCGGCGCAGGGGCTCGATCTGTTCTTCTAACAAGGTCAATGCCAAGGAAAGGATGGAGATAGACTTCCTTGTCGCGAACGCGGAAATGCGCAGGAAGAAGAACGTTACGGCCGTGGAAGTCAAGAGCGAGAAGGACTATTCTACGGCATCTCTCGACAAGTTCCGCGCCAAGTTCGCGGCAAACGTCGGCGAAAGCGTCATCTTGCACCCGGGCGATCTCTCGACCGAAAACGGGATGCTGCGTCTTCCGCTCTATATGGCTCCGTGGATAGACTGGCGATAGCCGAAACCGCAGAGGCGCAAGGGTGCAGGAAACTGTGCATAGACTCGAATCGGCCGATCTTCTGTCATGACCGCCTTCCTCTCCAACCGCGACATCTACACCTCCGTCGTCTGCGGGATTGTGCCGCAGGCGAGGGAGAGATTGTGGATCGCGACATTCGCCTGTCGCCGAAGGCGATCAGGTTGACCGACGAGCGCGATGCGCCCGCCGCGAAGCGGTCGGGTCGGGTGAGCGCGAAATGCACCTGCAACGAAGTCGTCAGGTCCCCCGACGAGTAACACAAGGAGCTTTGCGAAGCAAAGTCGCAAGAGGGGGCGCGCGAACTGCGGAGCAGCCGCAAGGCCCCGCGCGAGGAGCTTTCGCGTTGCGAGAGGCGCAAGAGGGGGCGCGATTTTTGTGCCGACTGCGGGCGGCGCGACTTTTGCAGCGATCCGGTGAGATAGGCATTTTGTTTCCCGCAGAGACGCAGAGTCTCAGAGTTTTGTCCCGAACTCTGCGTCTCGGTGGGAAACCAATTTCTGAATGGGTGGTCAGAATCTGAACAGCGAGGGGCTGAAAACGATGCATTTTCTGCCTGTTTTCTTGTTGGCATGGATGTTGCTATATGTTTGGCATGAAGAATGGAAAAGATACGACTAATCAAACTGTAGGTCATTCATATGATCAGAATCAAGGCTCAGTGGAGTCCTTGGGAGCAGTATCTTTGATGAGTATTGCTAAAGCACTTCGAGAAGGGAATCGAGTTTCCATCATGTTTGGTCGGATCAACTTAAAGAAAGGTGATGAAGAAGCTGCATGGATTGGTGACACGCTTGCCAAAGTGTGTGGTTCATTCCATGTTGACATCGCCGTTGGCGACGAACAGCGTTTTAACAAGATTGGCCTTGAAATCTGCCGAAGAGTAAGACGAATCGAGAAACAGGGCTTCCCGTATGGCATAACGGTGAGCGTGGAGGAGCTTGGCAACGATTCTCCGTATCGAGGAATCGACCTGCGAAGGAAAACATTGGATGAACAAGCTTTGCCGATAGCCACCGCCAGCATGGAGTCGATTGTCTGGAATCAGAATGTATGGCCGGTATTGGTTCAGTTGTCCAATATGCAAACGATGATGGGATTTCTGGCTGGACACCATGCGCTTATGCGTGATGACGAAGGAAGGCTGTTGCCGGTTGATGCAGCAGTAGCATTCTTAAATCCAAACGGCAGTACTGGTTGTGGTTTTATTAGGTCGTTCAAGGGTGAGGCAGTTGCGCTTGGTGTTAAACCACGTCCTAAACCAGATTGGCTAACATGAACAGTCGCTAATGAAAGAGAAAGGAACTAACGATGACAGAGACGAATGCGACAAGCGAATACTGCTGCACATGCCAGAGTTGGCATGGCATCAGTAAGTATGAGCCAAGGCGGGGGAAGGTGAAGTACGAGAACTGCGCACCCGACACGCCATGCAACATGAACTATCGAAAGCCGGGAGCATGTCCCAAGGGCAATTGTCGTGGATATGTCCGCTGGGTGGAACTTGGATAGAGTTGGCGGTGTTTGATAATGAACGAGACAAGACAGAGGTTCGGTGATGTTTCGACGAAGCTACAGGCGGCGTTGGCATTGAAAGATGTCTTTATCCAAGTCGTTTCATCAGAGCAGAGCGGGAGGTTTACGAAAGTCACCGCCAAAATCTCGCCCAGCGACATCAAGTGGCTGATCGAAAATAAAATCACAATTTCAAAGGAAATCGGAAGCGATTCTATTCGGGTTGTCGAATCGGACGATGGGGTTGTGTCGATTGAGGTTGGCTTGCCTTTTGAGCGATGGAAGGACTTGTCGTACCATGATGTAATGTTCGACATGTTCTATGGCTCTGGCAAGACCGAAACCGAGGATGTGTCTTTGCCGGTCATATTCGGAAAGATGTCGAATGGAGAAATTGTCACCCGCGATCTTGCGCGGTTGCCGCATCTGCTGATAGGTGGCCTGACGGGTTCCGGCAAGTCGGTGTTCTTGAATTCGCTTATCTGTTCGCTCGTCCAGAACCATTCACCCGAACAAGTGCGATTCGTCCTAATGGACCCCAAGAGAGTTGAGCTCGGGATATATGCGAAGTTGCCACATCTGTATTCGCCTATTGTCCATGAACCGGAACAGGGCGTTTCGACGTTGAAGGACGTCGAAGCCGAAATGGATAGACGACTGGATTTCTTCAGATTGAAAGGATGGCGCAACATTGCGGACTTCTACAAGGCGAATCCTGAAGCGCGAATGCCATACCTTATTGTGGTGGTCGATGAGCTTTCAGATTTCATAGTTGGATCGGAAGGTGCTTTTGAATCTACTGCCACCAGGATTGCTGCGATAGGAAGGTCGGCGGGTGTACATCTTGTAATGGCCACCTCCCGTCCTGACGCGAGAATTGCATCAGGCAATTTGAAGGCGAACATTCCGGGGCGGCTTGCGTTTAGGGTCTGTCAGAAGGTCGATTCGCGTACCTTGCTGGATGAATACGGGGCGGAGGATCTTCTTGGACGTGGCGATGCCTTGCTAAAAGACCGCAAGGGTGCGGTTGTTCGATTGCAAGTTCCCTACATTCGAGATGAGGCTGTCAAGCGGATTGTCGAATCGACAATTGTGCGATATCCCGGACGACAGATTGCCGTTGGAATTACATCCGCAACTGCCGAAAAGGAGGACTATGAGTCGATGTATGCACGTGCATTGGACTTAATCCGCACAACGCGGCGGGCTTCGATATCGTGGCTTCGGCGGAAGTTGAACATCGGATACAAGGATGCGGCTCATGTCCTGTCGCTCCTTGAGGAACGCAGCATAATCGGACCGGCAAACGACAAGGGGTCACGCGAAATCTTGATCGAGGATAATCGAAGGGGCGAGTAATGGGGCATGATGGGATCACTGTGTTTCAGCGGTCGATAGCGGCTTGCGCTGACCCGGCGGAAATTGCGCGGAAGGTGAAACTGGCGTTCAAGAGGATGCCGGGAGAGATGGCGCTTGCCTGTTTTGCCAAGGTGATGACGACGGAATTGCCTCGTCCAATAAAGGTGGCGGCATGGGACGCAGTCCGTTACTCGCACATCTGGTGGGGCGTGGACGAGGTGCTGCGGGGAGCGGTGATGGAGAATCCAACCGTGCAGCAGGCGTTCGCCGACGCCGTGCCGATGCGGAAGTGGTTTGTGGGAAAAAGGATCGAGGGTTATGAAGGCATTTGCATGACGCTTGGCCCAGAAATTGTGTTCACCCAAGGTTTTGTGCAGTCGGACTTGCATCGGCTGATATTTCTCATTACCCATTTTTCTGATGAGGATGCCGCAGAACGGATTAGAAGCCATGTGGCATTACAAGGGAATCCCGAATCCATCACAAACTACTTGGATGTGAGGGGCAACAATCTGCTCTGGTATCTTACTTATCGTGACGATCAAAACGCACGAGGTGGTTTCGCCTGTCCGTGCATTGAACGCGAGCTGCTGCGGATTGGTGTAGATCCAAAACTTCGCAACAACCTCGGCCTTTGCTGGAACGACGTCAAGCGTCATGTCATTAGGCCGAATCTGTAGCTCGTTCACTATTTTACCACATGATAAAAAGTGAACGGCAGAGAGCTGGGGGGGGGGGATACGGATTCCCAGTTCATTTTTTCTTGGCACGGATATTGCGAAAGGTTGTGCAAGAAAGGAACAATCACATGGCGGCAACATACCTACACGACTTCACGTTTCGCTCCAAGGGGGAGGAATTGGATTTCCAACGCGCGGAGCGGCGAACATGCTTCGAGTTCTTCTATCCATTGAACATGTTTCCCATGAAGGGGCTCCGGCGGGTCGAATTCGAGCCTGTCACCATATTCTACGGCGGCAACGGGTCAGGGAAATCAACTGTACTCAATATCATTGCGGCGCGACTGAAAGTTCTTAGGGAGATTCCTTTCAGGCCTGGTCAGTTCTTCGACTGGTATGTGAACGGCATTGACCGTGACGTAACAGAGCATGACGGTAGCGTAACACACATCCATGTTGACCCCGTGTCCTTCAACTCTGATTTGTCGGAAGAATGGAAAGGCATCCCAGCCGAAAGCAGAATCCTGACAAGCGAGGATGTCTTTGACAAGACATTGACCGTCAGGGGCAAAAACCGCGAGATCGACCGGCAACGCGACATGGTAGCGCAGAAGTGGTGGGCTTACAGCGCCGAGGGAAAGCATACGAACATGACCTCGTTGTATGGACTTGAGTACGAAGTATGGAAGAACCAGTACTTGATGAAGGGCAAGTCCGTGGCGAGAGAAGGAACTCGCGCAATATGCAGATGTAACACATGAATCCGATTCCGCCATCTGGAGTCATCCTCTCGCGCGGGAGGTTCTTGCCGAGACGAGAGGAATCATCTTGTATCAGGAGCAGGTCGTGTTTCTGTTGCGGAAGTTCGTTCGCTTCACGCGTGATGAAGCTGAAAAGTGCCGCAAGTACATCTCCAAGATGATGCCCAAACGCTTTGACTACGCCGAGCGTTTTGTCACAGGCTGCATGGAGAACCCCGAATTCAGGGTGGGGACGCTTGCGCGAGGCGATGTGGCAAGAGCAGAGGCGGAACGCATATGGGATGAACTGTTGAAAATGGAGGTTGGCTGTTTTGCAACCTTGAAGGCTCATGATGTATCATTCACGCGCCTCGCTTATCAGATTGCATATCTGAAATCAGTTTACTTTACGGAACTGATGTTTGCGCGCGAAGAATGCCGAACCGCCTCTGCTGAGAGCAAAGTTGTCGGCGAATTCACGCTCGACAAATTAAGGGCGCAATTGGAGATGGCATGCAAGTCACATGCACCCGAAGAATTAAGCCCCTCTGGAGGTTCCCCAATTTTCGGGCATAAAAATTCCCATACACCTGTAAACAAAGGGGGAAGTGGCGATTT
>ERZ1031114.495-NODE-495-length-11661-cov-5.585990_pt1 | contig 11661 bp, 7 predicted proteins | sample MGYA00518740_ERZ1031114 | MGnify/ENA primary metagenome ERZ1031114 (study PRJEB33719, sample SAMN04261276) | wastewater metagenome | biome: rural village; feature: human; material: feces | host: Homo sapiens | place: El Salvador | collected 2013-01-14 ... | reverse complement strand
GTGTAGTCCGACTGCACCCTCTTCTCCGACTTCTCAAACAAAGACTTGGCCTTCGCCAGATCCCCGGTCTCGAAGTATGAATATGCCTGTTTGAAAGCATATTCAGCGACCAGATCGGCCGGCAGCCTTTTCTCCGGCACTTTGTCGAACTCGGCGGCGGCAGCCTTATAATCCTGTCTGTCAAACAGATTCAGAGCCTTGTAGAAATGAATCTGCGGCACGAGGATGGAATACGGGTGCGCGGCGATATATTCATCGGCCAAGGTCTCGTTCCCGACCTCCTGCAGCCGGACGGAGCAAAGGGCCTCATAGCCGCCTGCGGTCACATCCCCGGTTCCGGCATAGATTTCTCCGAATATGCTTCCCGCCCTCTCGAACATCCCGTGTCCGTAGAGTTCGGCGGCGAGACGGTACTGGTCCTGTCCGGCCTCCTGAGCCGACACGGCCGTCCCCGCGCCAAGTGAGAGCGCCGCCAGAAACGCTGCGGCAAGTTTGCTTTTCATATAGTTTCCAATCATTTTCATCAGCGAAAAATATTCTACAAATTTACTTAAGGAAAATGAAAAATAACATACATATTTCCTAAATATACCCGAAAAATAAAGTATATTTGCGTTACTATGGAAGTGAACGCGCTATCAGCATCAAAAAGCGAGCCGCTGGTCTCATTCAAGGACGCGGACATCGTGAACGGAGAAAGTACCGTGATCTACGGGCTTGATATGGACATATTTCCGGGAGACTTCATCTACATCGTCGGCAAGGTCGGAACCGGCAAGACTTCGATCATCCGCACGATGATCGGCGAGAACCCTCTTGAGAAGGGCTCCGGAGAGGTCTGCGGTTTCAAGCTCAACGTCTTGAGAGACAAGGATATTCCTTATCTCCGCCGCAGGATCGGAGTCGTGTTCCAGGATTTCCAGCTGCTGATGGACAGGACGGTCGAGAGCAATCTGGAGTTTGTATTGAAGGCCACCGGATGGAAGGACCGGAACGAGATCGACAAACGGATCGTCGAGGTCCTGGCCGATGTCGGGATGGAGAACAAGGCGCACAAGATGCCACACCAGCTCTCCGGAGGCGAGCAGCAGCGCATCGCCATAGCCCGTTCCCTGCTGAACAGGCCAAGGCTCATCATCGCCGACGAGCCGACCGGCAACCTTGACAACGAGACCGCCGACGGAATCCTGCGCCTGCTGACCGGAATCAACAAGGAGGACGGCACGGCCATCGTGATGGTGACCCACAACAGGACCATCTTCGAGAAATATCCCGGCAGGGTCTTCGTCTGCAAGGACGAGAGGTGCAAGGAGAACCTTAACGACGAGGTTATTGATCTGGCTCTGACCATTTAGACCTATGCTGAAAAAAGACAGATACCATCACATACTTTCCTGGTTCCAGGCCAACCAACCGGAAGTCAGGACCGAACTGCACTACGAATCCCCTTTCCAGCTGCTTGTGGCGGTGATTTTAAGCGCGCAATGCACGGACAAAAGGGTGAATATGGTCGCACCGGAACTGTTCAGAAGGTTTCCGAAGCCCGAGGATCTGGCCTCCGCGTCGTTCGAGGACGTGCTGGCGGTTATAAAAAGCATCTCCTACCCCAACAGCAAGGCCGCGCACCTCATCGGAATGGCTCAAAAATTGTTGCGGGAATATGCCGGCGAAGTCCCGTCGGACATAGACCAGCTTATGACACTCCCGGGAGTCGGACGCAAGACGGCCAACGTGCTTGCCTCCGTGATCTATGACAAACCGGTCATCGCTGTTGACACGCACGTTTTCCGTGTATCCCACAGGATGGGACTGTCGGACGGAAAGACAGTCGAGGCTGTCGAGAAGGAACTGGAGTCGTACATCCCGGCGGAACTGAGGGCAAGGGCACATCATTGGCTGATCCTCCATGGACGGTACACGTGCACGGCCCGAAACCAGAAATGCGACGATTGCCCGCTGCGGGACTGGTGCCGCGACTATGAACAGAAACACAGAATATTATGATACAGTTTTCCCCTGAGAATATACTCCTCATCGGATCCATCCTGATTTTCACGGCGATACTCATCAGCCGGGCCGGTTTCAAGTTCGGAATCCCGGTCCTGCTCCTGTTCATCGTCGTCGGAATGGCGTTCGGTGTCGATGGATTAGGACTCGCGTTCGACAATTTCCACATCGCACAGTTCATCGGTACCATAGCGCTATGTGTAATCCTATACTGCGGCGGTCTTGAGACGAAGTTCGACACAATAAAACCCGTACTAAAAGAAGGAATCGTGCTGTCCACCGTCGGGGTGTTCCTGACGGCCTTGTTCACGGGCGGATTCATTTATCTGTTGACAAGGGTGGGACACCTCTCCGAGGGAATGTCCACCGTGATGTGCTTTCTGCTTGCGGCCGTGATGTCGTCAACCGACTCAGCGTCAGTGTTCAACATCCTGAGGAACGCAAAGATGAAGCTGAAGGAGAACCTCCAGCCGGTCCTTGAGCTGGAGTCCGGTTCCAACGACCCGATGGCCTACGTCATCACCATCGTGCTGATCCAATGCGCCCAGCAGCTTTTCGAGCCGGCCTCCGGAATCGACATCGACTACCCACGGATGATCGGCAACGCCTTGCTGACATTCACGATGCAGCTTGGAATCGGAGCTATTATGGGTGTGGGTCTCGGCAGGGCTTTCTCTTGGGCTCTCGGGAAACTGAAACTGAACGGAGCCTCACTCTATGCCATCCTCGTGCTGAGCATCGGATTCTTCATCTACTCGATCACCGGACTCGTCAACGGCAACGGATTCCTCGCCATCTACCTCGCCGGTGTGATCATAGGCAACAAGCCGATGGCCCACAAGAGAGAGGTCTTCAGGTTCAGCGACACGGTCACCTGGCTGATGCAGATGGGAATGTTCCTCACGCTTGGGCTCCTCGTGAACCCTAAGGAGATGCTGTCCGCGGCTCCCGTGGCACTTCTCATCGGAATATTCCTTACTTTTATAGGCCGTCCGTTGGCGGTGTTCATCTCGCTCCTGCCTTTCAGGAAGCTCTCGTTCAGGGCAAGGGTGCTCATCTCCTGGGTAGGTCTGAAAGGCGCGACTCCGATCATCTTCGCCATATTCACTGTCGTGGCTGACATTCCCGGCTCCGACCAGATCTTCAACATCGTCTTCTTCATCACGATGATCTCCATGCTGGTCCAGGGGATGAGCATCCCGGCGGTGGCCCGCAAGCTGAACCTTGCCCTGCCTCAGGAGAAAGCTCCGGAGACATTCGGAATCGAGATTCCGGAGGAGGCCGGCAAGTTGATGGACCACAGGCTGACAGAGACGGATCTCGCTGCCGGTGACACACTTAAGGAAGTCGCATTACCGGAGGGGACCCGTGTTGTGATGATAAAGAGGGACGGTGAGTTGATTGTTCCTGACGGATCAGTCAAGCTCAAGGTCGGCGACAAGCTGCTTATGATTATGGGCAACCAATTTGACGAATCGGAATAATGATGTAAATTTGCAGCCCGGTCACTTCGACATGCTCAGTGACCGGGCAATTGGAATAAACCAAAATTTTTAGGAATATGAAAAGAATAGTACTTATCCGTCACGGCGAAAGCCAGTGGAACAAGGAGAACAGGTTCACAGGCTGGACCAACGTTGACCTCAGCGAGAAGGGCGTTCAGGAAGCCCTCGACGCCGGAAAGGCCCTCAAAGAGGCCGGAATCACCTTCGAAGTGGCCTACACCTCTTATCTTAAGAGAGCCATCAAGACCCTCAACAACGTCCTCGACGCTATGGATCTCGACTGGATCCCTGTAAAGAAGACCTGGAGGCTCAACGAGAAGCATTACGGAATGCTTCAGGGTCTGAACAAGGCCGAGACAGCCCAGAAGTACGGCGACGAGCAGGTGCTCATCTGGCGCCGCAGCTTCGACGTGGCTCCTCACAACCTTCCTGAGGACGATCCTAACAGCGCTACCAAGGATCCTCGCTACGCTCTCGTTCCAGACCAGTACATTCCTCGCACAGAAGCTCTTAAGAACTGCATCGAGCGTGTTATGCCTTACTGGGAGTGCGAGATCTTCCCTGCCCTCAAGCAGCACGACAACATCGTGGTTGTGGCTCACGGCAACAGCCTCCGTGGTGTCGTAAAGCACCTCAAGGGAATCTCAGACGCTGACATCGTCGGCCTGAACATCCCGACAGCGACTCCTTACGTGTTCGAGTTCGATGACGACCTCAATCTCGTGAAGGATTACTATCTCGCTGATCCTGAGGAGCTCAAGCGCAAGCAGGAGGCGGTGGCCAAGCAGGGTAAGGCGAAATAATTTTCCGACACATCCATTTGCTATCCCTCTGGAAATCTTTCAGAGGGATTTTTATGTTGTGTAGTCACTTCGGTTCAAGGGTTGGAACATTATACCCAGACAGGGGTACACACAATCATAAGCCGGCTTCTACCGTGCTTGATGACAGCGGAAAAAAGGCAAATGGCGGATTTTGCACGTTACCAAAATCCGCCATTTGATTTTTCCGCTGTCAAGTGGCTATGCTTTGGGCTTGCCGAAGCTCCACCAATACAAACAATAGATTGTAACCGAAATGTAACGCGGTTGCAATCGTCCGGTAACATTTTATGGTGAATTTTGCGTTCGTAATAGATAGAAAAGATTTATGAGTGAGATTTACCTTGTGTTTGTGGTATTCCTGTTCGTGCTGGCGGTGTTCGACCTGATGGTCGGAGTCAGCAACGACGCTGTCAACTTCCTGAACTCAGCGATAGGCGCCAAAGTGGCCAAGTTCAGGACAATCATCATCGTGGCCGCCGTCGGAGTATTCATTGGAGCGACAATGAGCAACGGAATGATGGAGGTCGCAAGGAACGGAATATTCCATCCCGCGATGTTCTCCTTCAAGGAGCTGATGTTCATATTCCTCGCCGTGATGATCTCGGACGTGATACTTCTTGACATATTCAACAACCTCGGCCTGCCGACATCGACTACGGTTTCCCTTGTGTTTGAGTTACTTGGCGGCACCACGGCATTCGTTCTCCTGAAACTGGCGAACGACGCCACAGGACTCACGGTAGGCGACCTGATGAACACGGAGAAGGCGCTCGGCATGATCATGGCCATATTCGTTTCCGTCGCCATAGCGTTCTTCTTCGGAATCGTCCTGCAGTACATCTCCCGTCTTGTCTTCACATTCACCTACAAGAAGAACCTCAAGTGGAAGATAGGAATATTCGGGGGCGTCGCCACGACAGCCATCTTCTACTTCATGCTGTTCAAAGGCATCAAAAGCATGTCTTTCGTCACGCCGGAAATCTACGAATATATCCAAAATCACACCCTTGCCATTCTGGGAACATGCTTCCTCGCGTCAACAGCCATCATGCAGTTTCTCTATTTCTTGAAAGTCAATGTGTTCAAGATCCTGGTGCTGATGGGAACTTTCGCCCTTGCGATGGCATTCGCCGGCAACGACCTCGTCAACTTCATCGGAGTGCCTATGGCGGGATATTCCGCCTACACTGACTTTGCCGCAAGCGGAGCCTCGGACCCTTCCACCTTCATGATGTCGTCCCTTGAGGGACCGGCCAAAAGTCCGATGATATTCCTTGTGGCGGCAGGCGCGGTGATGGTGTTCTCGCTCGCGACATCGAAGAAAGCCCACAACGTGATCAAGACCTCCGTGGACCTTTCCAGGCAGAGCGAGGGGGACGAGATGTTCGGTTCGTCCAAGATCGCGAGGGTTCTGGTCAGATTCTCCAACAACACCGCCAATTTCTTCCAGGATGTCGTTCCGGACAACGTCAAGAACTGGTGCGAGAAGCGTTTCAACACCGATGAGGCCCGACTCCCTGAAGGAGCGGCGTTCGACGAGGTCAGAGCGACGGTCAATCTGGTTGTGGCAGGTCTGCTGATAGCCCTCGGAACATCCCTTAAACTACCTCTTTCAACAACTTACGTCACATTCATGGTAGCCATGGGTTCCTCTCTGGCCGACCGCGCGTGGGGCCGTGAGAGCGCCGTCTATAGAGTGACTGGTGTCGTCTCCGTCATCGGAGGCTGGTTCATCACAGCCGGAGCGGCCTTCATTCTCTGCTTCCTCGTGGCGATGCTGATGCACGTCGGCGGATTCGTGGCCGCCTGCATAATGATGGCGCTCGCAATCTTCCTGCTCATCCGCAGCAACATCCGCTACCGGAAAAAGGCGGAGGAAGAAAACGGAGATGTGACATTCAACAAGATGATGCTCAGCACCGACAAGGGCGAGATCCTGACACTCCTTAGCAAGCACATCGCAGACAGCCAGTCCGATTTCCTTGAATATGTCAACACGACCTTCCGCCAGATCACCGATGGCTTCATCAAGGAGAATCTCGGAATGCTGCACAAGGCTGAGAGCACCATGAGACGCAAGAGGGAGGAGCTGAAGAACAGCAGACGTAAGGAGATGATCGGGTTCCGTAAAATTGACCCGGAGGTCGCGATGGAGAAGAACACCTGGTTCCATCTCGGAAGGAACTCCTGCGAGGAGATCCTGTACTGCCTGAGACGTATCGCGGACCCTTGCGAAGAGCACGTGGACAACAACTTCATTCCGCTGAGCAAAGAACAGATCAAGGAATATATTCCTTTGAGGGACACGGTTCTGTTCATTCTGAGACGCACCGAGAAGATTCTCCAGACAGACTCATACGATGAAGTCGATGAGGTCCGCCGTGAGGCCGAGGAACTGAAGGATTGCCTTGAGGAGGCCCGTGAGGCCCAGATGCAGAGGATGCAGTCCTCCAAGGAGAATATCACTGTCGCTTACCTCTATCTGAACCTCCTTCAGGAGACCCGTGAGCTCACCAGCTCACTCCGCCACCTCCTCCGCGCCTCGAAAGGCTTCAGAGAGTAGGGAACAGTGGAGGATAATCACCTGAATATAAAAGAATTGAATAGACCTTCTCCCACCGGCAACGGGTAGGAGAAGATCTATTCAACATACTGATTGCAAATCACTTATCCTCCACGGGACTGACTAATTATTTATCCACAAACTCAATTTTCACAACCTTGCCTGAACCTCTTGGATTTGAATATTGGGTCATCTCTCTATAGCCGAAAATATCATTACTTGATTTTTCCGCCTCGAATATAAACTCATAATTTACATTCCATATACTTTGATCGAATAACAGCGGACTGGACGACTGTGGCTTAAGGTCTCGTCCTGCAACCGCCTTACCCTTTCCAACGGAGAATACACACCAAGCCTTTTTATAAGTTTTCGTTAACACATAACAGCCATACGGACCGATTGACCTAATACATAGAGAGCCATTTGCCAACAAGTCAGCCGCAAGGAATAAATCGCCTGTGGTCCGGAATCCATAAAAGATTCCTCCTGTTTTATAAAGAGGACCATAGGTACTGGTCGCATCCTCGCCTGACAGAGGATACTCAGCCCCATCTTTCTTATAGACAAATTTATAGGTGTACGGCAATGAGAGCGGAATCAGTTGCATAAGAACTCTCACGACCTCATAGTTGTCGTGATTGGCATTCCAAAATGTTCGCTCGACAAACAAATGATTGTCTTCGACCTTGATAAGTTCCTCTTTTGTAAAAGTATATGAAGAGACACCATTTATCGCGGCCAGAATCAAGTCCTGTTTCTCGGTCACACTGGCCAGGCCCTTTGCCACGGCCTCCCTTATCGCATCCAACTTCACGTTAAGACCTGATGTCGGCGAGTCAATCGCATCCTTGATGGCGTCCAGTTTCTCATTGGCCGTGCCGGCCGTCGCGTTCAAGGCGTCTATCGCCTTCTTCACAAGACCGAGCGTGCTGTCCTCGCCGACAAGACCGCTTTGGATAGAGCCCTCGATCGCCGCAAGTTTTTCAGACAATGTGCCGGTCTGGTCGTCTATCGCCTTATTGATCGCGTCAAGTTTCTCATCCATTGTCCCTTCAAGAGACTCGACCGCCTGCTTCACGAGATCAATCGCCTCGGCATTCTTGACAAAGCCGTTCTTTACCGCTGCCCTAATCAGGTTCATCTTCTGTCCCAGTTCCTTGGTCTGCCTGTTGATCGCCCTCTTGACAGCGTCCAGTTTCGTCTCCACCGTGCCCTCAAGGGATCCGATGGCATCCTCCACAAGACCTATCGCGGCCACATTGTCAGCAAACCCCGCCTTGAGCGTCGCATCGATCAGTTCCAGCTTGCCTGACAGAGTCACCGTCTGATTCCGGATAGCCTTACGGATAGCCGTCAGTTTCTCCTCGATAGTCCCTTCCAGAGAGTTGACCGCGGCCTTCACAAGCCCTATGGCCTTCGCATTGTCAGCAAAGCCTGCACTGACGGCAGCTTCGATGAGAGACATCTTCGAGCCCAGTTCCGTCGTCTGGCTCTTGATGGCGGACTCTATCGCCGCAAGCTTCTCCTCCATCGAACCGGTCAACGACTCGACCGCGGCCTTCACAAGACCTATGGCCTCGGCGTTTCTGTCGAATCCGTCCTCCGCCTTCTCGGCTATGAGGGAGAGAGCCTTCTCTATGAGGTCCAGTTTGGTCACAAGATCCGATGTCTGCGCCTCAACCGCCCCCTTGAGCGCCTCAAGTTTTTCTGTTGTAGTCGCATTCATCGACCTTATCTCATCGATGAGCTTCCCTGTCATCTCTTCGTACTTGAGGACACCGTTCTCATACGCCTTTGCCAGAAGCTCCATCTTTTGGGAAAGAGTCATAGTCAGGTTTTTCAAGGCCGCGTCAAGAAGATTCATCTTCTCAGAGACGGTCATTGTCTGGCTCTTCATAGCATCCTCCAAAAGCTCCAACCTCTTTGAAATACTCATTGTCTGATCCTGCAAAGCCTTGACAATCTCAGTGTAGTCATTCGTGATCGTCTGTTCAAATCTGATGTCCGGGGAGTAATACTCACACGAAACAACCGCCGCCACCAGCGAGCAGAGGGATAGGGTTAGAAGAAATCTTTTCATAAAATCGGGTTTCAGTGGCTTTCGCCTATTAATAAAAATGAATATTATCAATAATATCGAATGAATATACTCCTATCTGTGACAGATGGGAGCATACTCATTCAACAGGTTAATTATCCGTCATTTACTCTCCACGGGAGACAACAAGGATCGTCGCGCGGCGGGCTGCGTCGGAAGCGTCCTTGCCGGAATCTCCAAGAGGCTGGCGGAAAGCGCGGCTGCAATCAACTCCCTGCTTCCGCAGATAGTCAAGCACTGTCTCGATACGCAATTCGCTGAGTCTCAGGTTATGTCCGCTGGCACCTGTAGCGGAAGCCTCACCTACAACAACCAGTTCGGTTTCATTCAAGGCCTTCATACGTTCAGCGAAAGCGTCAAGGTCAGCCTTCGCGGCAGCGCTGAGCCTGAAACTGTCATTGGAGAACTGAACGGTAAGTTTCTCAAGAGTCTCACTTGTGCGGCGCGCCTTAAGCCCGGCGTTCTCTTTCTCAAGGGCATCAACCCGCTCTTTCAGCGAAGCGTTCTCACTCATAGCAGACGCGAGAGCCTCGTCCTTGGCCTTACCTGAAGCCTCACAATCCGCCTTGGCGGCCGCGCCGGACACGGTCATCGCGGCCAAAGCGAGTTCGGACTCACGCAACTTGCGTCCGGTACTCTTGTAGCCGGATTTTGATCCAAGAATATTCAGTCTCAAGACCACTGAGGCGGTACCGATCCCCTTTGGAGCGTTATCGCAACTGAAAAGCCGCTTGTAGTTACCCTGAACGCCCACAGTCACAACGGGACTCACGTCAAACTCGGCGGACAGCAGCATCGGAACATAGCCGACATCGTACTTATGCCTGGAGTTCACAGCGTCCAGCCAAGTGTTTATCGTCTCCTTGTACGACCCGCTCCAACGCTCGTGCCCCATCGAGATGTCGTAGGTGTTGCCACTGGCGAAAAGCCAGCCGAAACCGGCTCCCGCATAAAGGTTGAGGCGTCTGTCCTGACGGTTTCTCCACAGTTCCATGATGTTGAACTCAAGGGTCAGGTCAGCGGCATGATAATGCGTCCACATCTTCGAATACACAAGGCCACCGTATTGCTCTGAAAGCGTTCCCTCACCGGCTGGAATCTCCAATGGCTGGAACTCGGAGAATCTCTGCTCACGGGCATACTTGGAAAAATCGTAGTTCACACCCAATCTGATCCACGGACGGATGTTGAACGAGACTCCGGCACCTATCTCCGGGAATATATTCATACCCGGCGCCGCGTCAACGCTTGACATCCCCAGCCCGTGCACCATCGTTGCGCCGCCCTCCGCATAAAGGCTCCAGGTGGAGGTGCGGTAGGCACTGTTCCCCCGCTCCTGCGCCACCACATCAGCGAAGAGACCCGAGGACAAGGCCAACATTATGATTGTCAAATATCTTTTCATAAGTAGCGGATGGTACTAATTATCTTCGACTATTATAAACTCTACGGAATTATCCGGGTATTGATACGGGTAATACTGCAACTCTTGAAATCCCCATACTCCTGTTCTGGTCTTTACCGCATCAGACCGATGCCAATATTCAATGCATTCCCCAACTTGAGCATAAGTGACTTGAATGAAACGATCTTTGGAATTCATACCCTCCACCTTGAGTTTCTTGCCGGCAGCCCTTTCGCCCACTTTCACTACAAAATTGTATCTGCAACCTTTATGGACTTTCTTAAGATAGTAACATTTGTGTCCATTTACAGTGTGCCACTTCGGATCGAGATAAGAGTCACAATCAACCGCAAGAATCACTTCTCCCGAGTTCATGATGTCTTTCATAATTCCTCCTTCGGTGTAAAGGGGGCCATAAAAACTTGTGTCCTCGGAGCCTGATATCGGGTACTTGCCGGAAGGTAGTTTGATCCAGAACTTATATTTATGTGGCACAGATAACTTAATCAACTCCTTAAGTTTCCTTACCACCTCATAGTTCTCGTGATTGGCCTCCCAGAAGGCGGCGTCAACCAATAAATAATCCTGCCCCTTCTCAAGAAGTTCATCATCAGTGAAATGGTATGTCGACGCACTGTTGAGTGCGGCCAGAATCAAATCCTGCTTCTTAGTCACATCAATCAGCCCCTGAGACAAAGCCTCTTCTATAGCCTCAAGCTTCACGTTAAGCCCAGAAGTAGGCGAGTCGATCGCATTCTTGATGGCGTCCAGTTTATCATTGGCCGTTCCCGCAGTAGCGTTCAAGGCATCTATAGCCTTCTTCACAAGGCCGAGCGTGCTGTCTTCTCCCACAAGACCGGCATCCAACGAACCCTGAATCGCGGCAAGTTTCCCGGACAGGGTATTGGTCTGGCTTTCTATTGTCTCATTGATAGCCTTAAGTTTTTCTTCGACAGTTCCTTCAAGAGACTCTACCGCCTGTTTCACAAGTTTAATCGCCTCAGCATTGTCCGCAAGACCAGTCTTGACCGCACCCTCGATAAGAACCAGCTTCGCGCTAAGATCCGTCGTCTGATCCTTCACAGCCTTCTCGACAGCCGCAAGTTTCTCCTCCAGAGAGCCCTGAAGCGAGCCGATGGCATCCTTGACAAGATCAATCGCCTTCGCGTTGTCGGCAAATCCGGCCTTGACCGTCCCCTCTATAAGAACCAGCTTCGCGCTAAGATCCGTCGTCTGATCCTTCACAGCCTTCTCGA
>ERZ1031114.494-NODE-494-length-11676-cov-4.309870_pt1 | contig 11676 bp, 8 predicted proteins | sample MGYA00518740_ERZ1031114 | MGnify/ENA primary metagenome ERZ1031114 (study PRJEB33719, sample SAMN04261276) | wastewater metagenome | biome: rural village; feature: human; material: feces | host: Homo sapiens | place: El Salvador | collected 2013-01-14 ... | reverse complement strand
AATTGTGATATAATACTTAATACATACAAGTAGAGGTTATTCTGCTTAATATTTTAATTGGATAATATAAACAGGAGGTTAGTACAATGAAAAAAGTTGTTTCCCTCGCATTGGCTCTTGTGCTGATGCTTGCAGCGTCTATTCCGGTATTTGCCGCACCAAGTCCTACAGGTACATACACTTATGTAGTAGTTGTTATTCCTACCACAGGCGGCAGCGGTGACTATGAGTTCACTACAGGCATTGATGAGGACGGTAACCAGAATGTTCACCTTACTCCAAAGCCAAAGTCCGGTTATTCTTTTGACCATTGGGTAATTGAAGGTCCTTACAGAACCGATCAGCCGCTTACAGATGGAAATCTTGATGTTATAATCACAGGTGATATTAAGGTAACTCCTTATTACACAATCAACGGTGAGTCACCTACACAGGCTGTAACAACAGATACTTCTGATAAATCGCCGCAGACCGGTCCTTCAAGCGCAATGCCGTATGTAATAATCGGCTTATCACTTATAGCTGTTGCTGTCAGCGTAACTATTGTTAAGTCAAAGAAATCAAACTAATTTTGCTAATAAAAACAGCTTTCGGTTTTCGAAAGCTGTTTTTTAATGCTTATTATAGTTAAAATTTACAGAAATATTGACACGGTTGTCAATATTTGTTATAATTATTTGATGTGATTTATTATGAAAAAAAATCGAAATAAAATTCTTATCACAATTCTTGTTATTACAATTATTCTGTTAATTCTGTGCGTAATTTATGTTATGTATCAAATGAATACTCAACACAAAGAGCAGGACGATTACAGCAAACTTGCAAGTTCTGTGGCTCCGAGCATAGCCGAAGAAGTTACTTCCCCGTCAATTGACGAAACTCTTGCCGACAATCCTATTATAGATAATCCTATAGATTTTGAGTCGCTGCAATCTCAAAATGACGAAATCTATTCTTGGATATATATTCCCGATACCAACATAAATTACCCTGTTTGCAGGAGTAACACAAACGATAATTTTTACCTGGATCATGATATTTACGGAAATTACAGCTTTTCAGGCTCTATTTATTCACAGTATTGTAATTCTATATATATGCATGACAGGGTAACCGTACTCTACGGCCACAATATGGCAGACGGAAGTATGTTTGCCGATTTATATAAATTTACAAATACGGATTTTTTCAATGACCATGAGTATTTTTACATCTACAGACCTCAGCACAAACTTACCTACCGTATAGTGTCGGTTTATTCATATGACGACCGACATATAATGAATTCGTTTGATTTTGATGACGACAAGGTTTTTCAGGAATACCTTGATTATATTCAAAATCCCAGATCATTCACAAAAGTTGTAAGAGATAATTCGGAGCTGACAATCAATGACAAAATTGTCACGCTAAGCACCTGCCTTAATTCAGGTGACGGACGACTTCTTTTACAGGGGGTGTTAATAAAAGATGAACTCACAAAATAATAACGAAAACAGCAATAATACGGATACTGCCGATAAAGAAACCAAACATTATGATAATATTTACAGCAATTCAAATAATCAGCCTTCTCAAACAGGCGAAAGCCCGGCAAGTGATGATGAAAAAGGAAATGTGCAATACGCCGACCGTAGTATAAGAGATGATATTAACGACTATAAGTTTGTTAAATCGTATAAAAGCCACGGTCATCATAAACACCATCACCATCATCATTCAAGCAAAGAAAATTCCGATGATGTATTATTGGTACAAAGCTCACGCCCTGCAAAAGGCAGTTCAAATAAAATAAAGAAAAAAAGTTTGAGTACAGGCAACGAAAAATATTTGCTGGAATACGACGAACTTGTAAAAAGCAATCACCCTGCGATGGGTTCTAAGGAACAGAAAAAAGCAATTAGAGAAAATCAAAAAATCAAGAAAAGGCGTTTTAAAAAATGGCAGAGAGTAATACTCACAATTATCAGTACAATTCTTGCGCTTGTTCTTGTTGTAAGCGGGCTTTTGGTATGTTTTATTTACAACGGCTCTAAAGAATTGCTTGACAATACAAATATAATTTCGGCTCCGTCAAATGTAGTTGTTCAAAGCGGCGGTCAATATGTTGTGTATAACGGACAAACATATGAATTTAACAAGAATATGACAAGTATTCTTTGTATGGGCATCGATAAAAGTTCTTTTGACGGTGCAAGCGATATAAAAGGCGAAAACGGTCAAGCCGATGTTCTTATACTTGTTGCTATGGACACCTCGACAGGCGAAACTAAGCTTATTAATATATCAAGAGATACAATGACCGATGTTGCGGTATATTCTGCAAGCGGTTATTATGTGGAAACTGTAAAAGAACAGATTTGTCTTTCATTTGCTTACGGCGACGGCAAGAAGTCAAGTTGTGCAAATACGGTTACCGCCGTTGAAAGACTTTTCTACAACATTCCGATTAATTCATACTTTGCGCTTGACCTTGACGGTATATCAGCTCTTAATGATGCCGTAGGCGGAGTTGATGTTGTTTCTCCCGAAACCATAGGCGATTTTAAAGAGGGCGAAAGCTACCATCTTGAAGGTCAGAATGCAGAAGCTTTTGTTCGTTCAAGAGATATGGAAAGCGTAGACGCAAACAGCAAGCGTATGCAAAGACAGCAGGTATATCTTGATTCATTTATGAATACGGTTCTTGCGCAGACTAAAAATGACATTACAACACCTGTAAGCCTGTTTAATGCCTCTGCCCCATACTCATGTACAAACCTGAACCCGTCGAAAATTTGCTATTTATCACAGAATATGCTTAGCCACAACGGTATGAATATGACAATGGTTTCCGTACCGGGTGAGCTGAAAAAAGGTGAAGTTTATACCGAGTTTTATGTAAACGAAGACGAGCTTTATAAACTGATTCTTGATACTTATTACAAACCGTATAACGGATAAAGCGAAAGCTGAAGTCGGTATAAAAACGACTTCAGCTTTTTATTTTTATTTTGAATTGCGTTCTATAATTCCAACAAAACCCGTAAAACAAATCCCTCATCACGGAAAAATGTGGGAAATATTTGTTGGCTTTGCCCACACCCACGAACTTTTCAAAGGTCGACCAAACTTTTATAATTGCTTTTCAAATTTATTCCGCTAAGCAAAAATTATAAATCAACACAAAAGCTCCCAATACAAAAATCGGGAGCTTTTAGTTACAGTTATGTATTAAAGTTATTCCTTAGTTTCTGTTTCTGCAGGAATATCGCTTGTACAATGTGGGCATTTTGTAGCCTTGATTGAAATTTCGCTCTGACAGAACGGGCAAATCTTTGTTGTGGGTTCTGCCGGTTCTTCAGGCTTTTTGCCGATTGCCATAATCTTATTAACCAATTTAACAATAAGGAAGATGACAAATGCCATTATAATAAAGTTAATAACCGCAGTTAAGAACTTACCGTATCCAATCGAAACATCACCTATTGTAAGCGCATACTGGTCAAAATTCATTCCGCCGAACAAACCGAGAATCGGTGAAATGATATCGGAAGTAAGTGAAGTTACAATTGCCTGAAAAGCAGCACCGATAATAACACCCACTGCAAGGTCAAGCACATTGCCTCTCATAATAAAGGTTTTAAACTCGCCAAAAAACTTTTTCATTTCCTAAACTCCTCTGTTAAGATATTTTTAGCAGTTGACATAACCGCAAAAATACAGAATAATGCAGGACAAACACTTTCCCACTAATAATAGTGGGAAAATTTTTTTGATTGAGTTAATAAACTGAATTATAAAACAGCCTTATGGAATTTCTTTTTGCCTTTTTTAATTACAACATAGCCTTTTTCAAAAGCAGACTTAGGAACATTTGCATATACATCTGTTACCTTTTCATCATCAACGGCAACACCGCCCTGCTGAATAAGGCGTCTGCCCTCACCCTTTGACGGAATAAGCGCACACTTTGTAAGAAGATCAAGAATTGCGATACCGTCATCTGTAAAGTCAGCGTCCGTAAGCTCTGTAGAAGGCATATTGTCTGTATTTGCACCGCTGCCAAACAATGCTCTTGCAGCCTCCTGTGCCTTGTCTGCCTCTTCCTTGCCGTGAATAAGATTTGTTACCTCATATGCAAGAATCTCCTTAGCCTTGTTAAGCTCACTGCCCTCAAGTTTAGCAAGCTCATCAATCTGCTCAAGCGGTAAAAATGTAAGCATCTTTAAGCACTTGATTACATCTTCGTCGGCTACATTTCTCCAATACTGGTAGAAATCGTAAGGACTTGTCTTTTCGGCTGAAAGCCATACAGCGCCGGACTGGGTTTTGCCCATCTTTTTACCCTCGGAATTAAGGAGAAGATTAATAGTCATAGCGTATGCGTCCTTACCGAGTTTTCTTCTGATAAGCTCTGTACCGCCGAGCATATTGCTCCACTGGTCGTCACCGCCGAACTGCATATTACAACCGTACTTCTTATAGAGAGCATAGAAATCGTAGCTCTGCATAATCATATAGTTAAACTCAAGGAAACTTAATCCCTTTTCCATTCTCTGCTTGTAGCACTCTGCTCTTAACATATTATTTACAGAGAAACAAGCACCGACTTCACGCAAAACATCAACATAGTTGAGGTCGAGCAACCAATCGGCATTGTTTACCATAAGTGCCTTACCGTCTGAAAAGTCGATAAAACGCTCCATTTGCTTTTTAAAGCAATCAACATTGTGCTGTATAGTTTCTGTAGTCATCATCTGACGCATATCTGTTCTGCCTGACGGGTCACCGATCATAGCTGTACCGCCGCCGATAAGAGCAATCGGCTTGTTGCCTGCCATCTGTAAGCGTTTCATAAGACAAAGTGCCATAAAATGACCTACATGCAAGCTGTCGGCAGTAGGGTCAAAACCGATATAAAATACAGCTTTACCATTGTTGACAAGCTCTTTGATTTCTTCTTCATCTGTAACCTGAGCAATAAGACCTCTGGCTACTAATTCCTCATAAACTCCCATTTTATTATAAAATCCTTTCTGATTTTGTTTTCATTTGTTAATTATAAATCAAAATTTACAATAGGTCAATACCTAAACTTACATATAAGAACAGGGCTTTGACGGTTTGCATTTACAGTTAATTTATTTCTTTTTTCTTCTGTATTTTGCAAACTTATCTTTTGTCTGTTTTCCGTTTCTGTTACGGGAATTGTTTTTATTTGAATTGTAAGAAGATTTCTGACCTTTATTATTTCCCTTATAATTATTTTGATTACTCATTGGCTGAACAAGACATTTTGAATCATAACCTATCAAATCTTTTCTGCCTGCTTTTATAAGTGCTTTAATTACTTTCTGTTTGTTTTCGGGAATAAAGTATTGCAAAAGTGCTCTTTGCATTGACTTTTCTTCCTCTGTTTTCGGTACATAAACCTCTTTCATTGTATAAGGGTCTATGCCTGTATAAAACATACAGGTCGAAATTGTACCCGGAGTCGGATAAAAGTCCTGCACCTGCTTTGGATGTATATTCTCCCTCTTACAGAACAGCGCAAGTTCCACCGCATCTTTCAAAGTAGAACCCGGATGCGAACTCATAAGGTACGGCACTATGTATTGGTCTTTACTCATACGGCCTGTCAGTTTATAGAATTTATCGCAAAACTTTTTATAAGTTTCTATGTGCGGTTTACCCATTCTGTCAAGGACTGCAGCCGAGCAATGCTCCGGCGCAACTCTTAACTGACCGCTTATATGATACTTTACAAGCTCTTCAAAAAATTCGTCACTCTGATCTTCCATAAGATAATCAAAACGAATACCGCTGCGAATAAATACTTTTTTAATGCCGTCAAGTTTTCTTAATTCTCGCAAAATATCAAGATACTCCGTATGCGACACCTGCATATTAGGGCAAGGAGTCGGGGCAAGACACTTTCTGCTTTTACAAAGTCCCGCCTTTTTCTGTTTTTCGCAGGACGGCAGACGGAAGTTGGCTGTAGGGCCGCCCACATCACTTATATATCCTTTAAATCTCTTGTCATTAAGAAAAGACTTTGCCTCGTCAATAACGCTCTGTTTACTTCTTACCGTTACCGCTCTTCCCTGATGAAACGCAAGCGAACAGAAATTACAAGCGCCAAAGCAACCACGGTTATGCGTAATTGAGAAAAGTACCTCCTGAATACCCGGTACACCGCCGAGTTTTTCGTAACACTGCGGATACCATCTTTCATACGGTAACGAATACACATAATCAAGCTGTTTTGTGTCAAGCGGCTGCATAGGCGGATTCTGAATTAAAATACAGTTGCCGTGGCGCTGAATAAGAGTTTTGCCTCTTACCGCATCCGCCTCTTCGAGCTCTTTTCTGGCAGCAATTGCATAGTCTTTTTTGCTCTCACAAACTCTTTCGTAACTCGGCAGTTCCACAACGGTTTTCGGAACATAATCGCTTGTCTTTACAGCGTAGCAAATACCACGGATGTCATACAAAGCCTCTACGGGATAACCCTCCGACAAGCGCTTTGCCATTTCAATAGTTTGCAGCTCGCCCATTCCGTAAGAAATAATATCTGCTTTACTGTCAAAAAGTACAGACGGCATTACGGTGTTTTTCCAATAATCATAATGAGCAAATCTTCTTAGCGAGGCTTCAAGTCCGCCGATAATTATTACCGAATCGGGATAAAGTCTGCGGATTATATTTGAATAAACAGTTACAGCTCTGTCAGGACGCTTGCCGTTTTTACCGCCTGCCGTATAAGCGTCATCACTTCGCTTACGCTTTGCAACGGTATAATGTGCAACCATACTGTCTATATTGCCTGCCGTAACAAAAAATCCGAGCCTCGGTTTGCCAAACTGTAAAAAGTCGGCGTCATTTTTCCAATCAGGCTGAGAAAGGACTGCAACCTTATAGCCACAGTCCTCAAGCACTCTTGTAATTATGGCAGCACCAAAAGACGGGTGGTCAACATAACTGTCGCCCATTACATATACAAAGTCAACTTCGTCCCATCCACGGGCTTTAACCTCTTTTATATTCATCGGTAAAAATGCCATAATATCACCTAAATTTATTCATCGTCACTGCCCATAATATTACGGTGTTCAAGCCATTCATTATAGGTCATAAGTACATCTCTCGGTTTTGAACCCTGATGAGGACCTACAACACCCATCTGCTCCATATCGTCTATCATTCTGCCGGCTCTTGCATAGCCTACCTTGAGTCTGCGCTGAAGAAGTGAAGTAGATGCCTGTCCTGCTTCAATTACGCATTTAATTGCGTCTTCCATTTTTGAGTCAATTTCAATATCATCGCCGCCTCTGTCATCGCCTTTTTTACCCTGAGTAATTTCTTCTGCGGCAATTCTCTTGATTTTTTCTTCAATCTCCGCATTATATTGAGCGGAAGAAGATTTTTTAATATAATTTGTTACACCCTCAATTTCCTCATCGGATGCATAACAACCCTGCACACGCATTGGTTTTGGCGCACCTACAGGCAGGAAAAGCATATCGCCTCTGCCTATGAGTTTTTCCGCACCGCTGAAATCAAGGATAGTTCTTGAATCAATATTTGAACTTACTTTAAGCGCAATACGGCTTGGAATATTTGCCTTGATAAGACCTGTAATTACATTTACCGTAGGTCGTTGCGTTGCAACAAGCAAATGCATACCTGCGGCTCTTGCTTTTTGAGCAAGTCGGGCAATGTACTCTTCCACCTCACTCGGAGCTGCCATCATAAGGTCGGCAAGCTCATCAATTGCAATTACAATTCTCGGCATTTTTTCCTTTGGTACGGGTAAACCGTTTCTCTCAAGTACAGGCTGAACAAGCTCGCCGTCTTCATTTTCTACAGGTGGATTTTCTGCCATATACTTAAGATTTTCTTCTATAAGCTCATTGTATGCGTCAATATTTTTACAGTAGTATTCCGAAAGAATCTTATATCTCTGCTCCATTTCGGAAACCGCCCATCCAAGCGCACCCGCCGCTTTCTTAGCGTCGGTTACTACAGGAATAAGCAAATGCGGAATACTTCTGTACTTTGTAAATTCAACCATTTTTGGGTCAACAAGCAAAAGTTTTACTTCGTCGGGTGTAGCTTTGTAAAGGATACTCATAAGAATTGAGTTTACACAAACAGATTTACCCGAACCCGTTGTACCTGCAATAAGCAAGTGAGTAAGTTTTGACAGGTCGGTAACCACAATTTCACCCGAAATATCTTTACCGAGTACGCAGGTAAGTTTACTCTTTCCTCTTCTGAATTCATCGGAGTCAATCAACTCACGCATAGTAACCATACTTACAACCTTGTTCGGTACTTCAATACCGACTGCGGCTTTGCCCGGAATAGGAGCTTCGATTCTTACTCCGTTTGCGGCAAGGTTAAGTGCAATATCGTCTGAAAGGTTTGTAATCTTGCTTATCTTTACACCCGGAGCAGGTGAAAGTTCATACCTTGTAACAGACGGACCACGGCAAATATTTACAATAGACGCCTTTACATTAAAGCTTTCAAGCGTATCAATGAGTTTTTTCGCATTGTTATGCATTTCTTCCGCAGCATTTTTATCGTTATTGTTTTCTGAAAGACTTAACAGCTGAATAGGCGGAAAATGATACTCGGGCTTTTCTTCTTTTTCTCTGATTTCAACAGGAGAATAGCTTGCATTTTCAAGTTCTTCTTCAAAGCTGTTTTCTTCGTATGACGGAACCGGCTCGGGTTCTGTTTCTGCTTTATGATTCTTTTCATCAAAGTTTTTGCTTGCTCTGTTGATTATGTCCATCAAATCGTCAGAAACATTTTCATTTTCGTTATGTTCATTCTGTACTATTTCTTCTTCGCATTCTTCACCGTACACTTCCTTTTCGGGACTTTCATAAAACTGCGGCTCTTCAACTTCATCTGCAACTTTTGATGCATCTTTAACATCTGCTTTGTAGTCGCAGTCAACCTCAAGTTTTCTGTTAAGCTTTGTTTTATTATCATCGTGAGTGTTTTCATCAAGAGGAATATCAATGCCGCTCCTCTTGCCTCTGCGTTTTTTCTTTTGAGGAGAAACTATGGTTTTGTCATTCTCTCCGCCTGCAATAAACATCTCACGCTGTGCCTCTTCTGCCTCACGCTCGGCAATGTACTCACGCCTTACCCTTGCTTTTTCTTCGCTCTTGTGCTTTACATATGTAACACCTTGCTCAACCTTTGATGCGGCAGCTTCTGCAATATCATTGATTGAAAGATTTGTAATGCCGAAAATAACGGCAAGCAATACAAGAATACAAATCAATACCGTCGGAACATTTCCGATTAACGATGCCATAGGATAACCAAGCAATCCTCCGATAAAACCGGCGCCGAATGTAAAGTAAGATTCACTTTCGAAAATATCGAGATAAAGTTCGCCTGCACAGGCAAGATAACCTTTTTCCGAATGAGGAGTGCCTGTTGCAACATAAATCAATGCTCCTATCAGCAAAACAATAAGTATGCAGAGTGCTACCTTACTTTTAAAATGCTGTATTTGCTTTTCCTTGTCCGTAATAATTGCCATATACATAAGAAAGACGGGAACAAGAAATGTTGCAAAGCCAAATACTCCAAAAAGTGCGGAACGAACCGTACTCCATAAATTTACGCTCTGAACAAATATTAAAATTACAAAAAACAGTGATAAAGCACCAAGGATAATTGCTCTTATCCTTGGTGTCAGCAAAGGTTGTGATTCAGGTATCGGTTGACTTTTTTTAGTGCTTTTTGCTTTTGAGGAGGTTGATTTACCTGAAGCTTTCTTTTTGGTTGTCTTTTTCTGGGTTGCCAATTTATACTACCTCCGCTAAAAGCATTATTTAATCATTGCACCGGTAAAGACATTTGCTCCTGTGTTCATTTCAATGCAGGAAATAACAAGGAATACTATACCTACAAGTGCAGTATATACTACGAAAATTATCATTTTGTCGGTCTTTAAGAACCATTTGAAAATAAGAATTGCAAAGTAGCCTACAATTGCAGAAACTACCATACCAACTATAATTACCACAGGGTCAATTGATATGCCCTCCGGACTTTTTATTGCGTCAACACCCTCAAGAAGAGCTGCCGCAAGTATTGACGGAACACCGAGAACAAATGTGTAGTCAAGCGCTTTCTGCTTGTTTATGCCTCTCATCTCACCGACTGCAAGAGTTGAACCCGAACGGGAAATACCGGGGAAAATTGCAGCAACAAACTGCATAAGACCTACACATACGGCGTCAAGAACATTAAAGCTCTCTTTGCCTGCCGAATTTTCGCTGTGCTTTACATTTTTTAAATGCTTAAAACCTGCGTTTGAACCGATAGTTCTCTTGTTGCAGATAATACCGACAGTAAGCAAAATACTTGTAATCATCAAAGAAATTGCAACCACAATCAAGTATCTTTCGCCTGTAAGAACATCGGCAAGATCTTTAATTTTCATATCCGTGCCCGGAATAGGCAGGAATAACAGGAAAAGCGGAAGAAGTCCTATAATGAGCATCATAATAAGATTTCTTTCGTAATTCATCTCTTTCCATTTAAATTTACCTGTAAATACATCTTTAACAAGTGAGAAAAATTCCTTGATAAGACTCCATATAAGCTTATGGTAAAAAGCAACTACCGCTACAAGTGTTCCCACATGGAGCATAACATTAAAGAAAAGGTTATTTTCCGTTGCGCCCAAAATATGTTGTGTAATAGAAAGATGTCCGCTGCTCGATACAGGCAAAAACTCTGTTAAGCCCTGCACGATGCCCTGAATGATTGCATCAATAATTGACATAATATGTACTCCTTTAACCATAAAATATGTAAGGGCGACTTTTGACCGCCCATATAACCGCATTTATTTATATGCGGTTACTGTAAAAAATAAAATTATCTGCCTCGTTTTTTACGGGTCTTATTGCGTTTTATCATTGTGTACAGGCAGTCAATTGCATCCGAAACCGTGCCGACCTCGTCAATAAGGCCTTCACTGACAGCCTCTTCCCCCTCAAGAATAGTTCCGATGTCCATTACAAGTTCGCCCGTGTTGAGAACAAGCTCATTGTACCGTTCTTTTGAAATATCGGAATTTTCCGCAACAAAGGTTGTAATTCTGTCCTGCATACGCTGAAAATACTCAAAAGTCTGCGGAACGCCGAGCGTCAGTCCCGTAGTTCGCACAGGATGCACCGTCATAGACGCACTCGGTGCAATAAAACTCTTGTCTGCCGCAACTGCAAGCGGTATGCCTATGGAATGTCCTCCGCCGAGCACAATTGAAACCGTGGGCTTTTTCATTCCCGAAATAACCTCGGCAATGGCAAGACCTGCCTCTACATCTCCGCCGACCGTATTTATTAAAATAAGCAGTCCGTCTATTCTTTCGTCTTCTTCAATAGATACAAGCAACGGAATAACATGCTCATACTTGGTCGTTTTATTCTGTTGCGGAAGAATGTAATGTCCCTCAATCTGTCCTATAATTGTCAGACAATGAATTACGCTGTCTTTATGCGTAGTGAGCACCGAACCTGTTTCTTCTACCTGATCCGTATGCTGTTCGTCAATGGGACTGTCTTTTTCAAGCGACTTTTTTTCGGGCTGTTCGTTCGGATTTTTTACTGTATTATCAACCCTTGACTTACCCGATTTTTTTGCTGTGGT
>ERZ1031114.493-NODE-493-length-11676-cov-7.586696_pt1 | contig 11676 bp, 2 predicted proteins | sample MGYA00518740_ERZ1031114 | MGnify/ENA primary metagenome ERZ1031114 (study PRJEB33719, sample SAMN04261276) | wastewater metagenome | biome: rural village; feature: human; material: feces | host: Homo sapiens | place: El Salvador | collected 2013-01-14 ... | reverse complement strand
GATGAATACAACCACAGCTGCGCAGGCTCCGAGAGCAACGACACCGACGACTATCCAGACCCAAGCATTTGTGCTTTCGGGTGCGGGAGGAACTACCTCTGCCTCGATAGTGAATTTGGTGGTTGCATCGCCGCTTGCCGAGCGTATAGTGAGAGTATGCTCGCCTGCCGCAAGTGTGGCAAGGTAGCTTGCCTTCAGCTGAATGACAATGCTTCCTTCGCGCTTTTCATAGTTCTCGGCGGCAACTGTCTTGCCGTCTACCAGCACTTCGACAAAGTCGGAGAATTTTGCGTCGGACTTGAAGGTCAGTCCGTTTTCATCGTCCTTGCCCCACTTGGCATTTCTGCCGTCTGTTATACTCGGTGCGAGCTTGTCGATGATAACGGGGCTCTTAGTCTTATTGTAGCCGCAGACCGTACATCTTTCTAGCTTTGCTCCGAATTCGGTGACAGTGGGTTCCTTGGTGATCTTCCATTCAAAGGCATGATCTGCTTCGTCTCCCTTTGTTTTGCAGACTGTACATTCATGCCAGTGCTTACTGCCGTCGCTTACCCATACGGTTCCCCAGCTGTGTGCCAGCATGTCACCGGACTCAAATGTTTCGGTGCCCTTATTGCCGCAGGAGCAGGAGTAGTAATAAACTGCCTTTGCCGTGCAGGTAGCGGGTGTTTTGAGATACTTCTCATCGGTATTCTTTTCGGTGTAGCTGTGAACATGACCGATTGCCGCCTTGATTACATATCCGCAAACCGTACAGGTCTGGTGTGTGGTTTCGGTAGCCTCTTCACCGGGGATATGAGCCTCTTCGTCTTTCTTGCTTCCGCAGACGGAGCACTCATGCCAATGGTTTGTCTCGTCATATGACCATATAGTCTTGTATACGTGACCTGCGAGGCTGCCGTACTTCTCACCGCATATACTGCAGGTTGCTCTGTCTTTGCAGGTTGCCGTGCCGCCTGTGTGGTCAGTCATCTTCTTGCCGCAGACATCGCAGTTGTGATCCTTGTTTTTGTCAATGTGTACCTCTTCGTCCTTCTTATCTCCGCAGACGTAGCATGAATGCCAGTGGCTTGCATTGTCATTTGACCATGTGGTCTTGTAAGCGTGAGCCGCGAGCTCGCCTGATTCAAAGGTTTCCGTTCCTTTTTCGCCGCAGGTGCAGGAGTAGTAGTAAACGGCTTTCTTTGTGCAGGTTGCGGCGGACTTGAGATATGTTTCGCTCGTATTCTTCTGATTGAAGTTGTGCGTATGACCAAGTGCGGCTTTTATGACATATCCGCAGATGGTGCAAGTCTGAGGTGTTGTTTCGGTAGCTGCTGCACCGGGAATATGCGCCGCTACGTCTTTCTTATCTCCGCAGACGGAGCACTCGTGCCAGTGGTTTGTCTCATCGGTGGACCACTCGGTCTTGTAGTTGTGAGCCGCGAGCTCGCCGTACTTCTGACCGCAGATGGTACAGGTTGCTTTGTCCTTGCAGGTTGCCGTGCCGCCCGTGTGGTCGGACATCTTCCAGCCGCAGACATCGCAGTTGTGATCCTTGTTTGCGTCTACGTGTGCCGCCTCGTCCTTCTTATCTCCGCAGACGGAGCACTCATGCCAATGGTTTGTCTCATCGGTTGACCACTCGGTCTTGTAGTTGTGAGCCGCGAGCTCGCCGTACTTCTGACCGCAGATGGTACAGGTTGCTTTGTCCTTGCAGGTTGCCGTGCCGCCCGTGTGGTCGGACATCTTCCAGCCGCAGACATCGCAGTTGTGGTCGTTGTTTGCGTCTACGTGCGGCGCCAAGTCCTTTTTATCTCCGCAGGTGCACTCGTGCCAATGGTTTGCGCTGTCTGTCGACCACTCTGTACTGTAGGTATGTGTATGAGGCTTATTCTCCCAGATTGCGTATAATGTAACATCGCCTGTAACGTTATATGTTGTGCCTTCGATTACCGCGCCCGAAGCATCGGTTGACCAGCCCTTGAACTGCTTGCCTTCAGGTGCCGTGAAGCCGTTTGCGGGGAGAGTATATGCGCCTGCGGGAACACCTGTGACATCTGCCATTGTTCCCGTGCCGCCGTTTGCATTGAATCTGACGGTATATGTTGTTACGGGGACTGCCACGGAGACTGTGCCAGCCTGCGTGGTGAGAGCTACTCTCTCCTCATTGCGGTTTACAGCATCGGCTACGAGAAAGCCTATCGTGTAGTTTCCTGTCGTCGCTGTGCTTTTTACCTCAAATTTCAGCGTGACGAGCGTACCGTTTCCGGTTGCGTTTGTCGTGCCGGCAGCTTCGAGAAGAGCAACTGCCTTATCGAGGTTTTTGGTGAATGTGCCTGTCATTACGCTTCCGAGCTCTATATCCTTCAGCGTGAGAGCTGTGGTATCATATGAGAATTTCAGCTTCATGACATCCATTCCGGGGTTGTCTGCTATGGTAACAGCTACATCCACGGTGCTTCCGGGGTTGACCGCCGCTGCCGGCGAAGCCACAGTCACCGTTGCGGGAGTTGCCGCAAAAGCGGGAACTCCCAATGACAGTGTCATGGCGATGATAATTATAAATGTTAGTATTTTTTTCATATTTCACCTCATTACTTTCCGAGAACTACCGCTTCTTCGGCAAAATATCTGCGAAGTCGCGTCAGGTCGTCAATATCAACCGTCCCGTCGCCGTTTGCGTCAGCTCCGGGGAATATTACTGTCGACGATTCGGCAATATATCTGCGAAGCCTTGTCAGGTCGTCGATATCAACCTTTCCGTCGCCGTTTGCGTCACCGTAGAGGAAAATATCAATCTCCTGAGTTTCGGAGGCAAGCTGTGTTCCGTTTGCCTTTACTCTGACGTAATATTTGCCTGTGTCAAGATTTTCCGTTGCGCCCGTGCAGGGTGTCCATGCCGCGCCGTCGGTGCTGAATTCATGCGCCGCCGTGGTCGGTATGCTGCCCTTGCCGCCCGCGAGAGTGAGAAGCGTGGGTGTGAGTGCGGGTTTTGCCGCCTTGGTAACTGTTATTGTCTGCTCATCGGAATCAAGGGTTGTTGTTCCGTTGCCGCTCTTCATGATGGTTATCGTGCAGGCGGAGAGCCCCGTGAGGTTTGCTTCCGTCGCCGTGATATCCATCCATGCGCCGCCGCCAATGCGGTATTTCATGCCTGCCGCGATTCCCGTCAGCTTGCCGCTGTCGGTTCCGTTTGCCGTGAATACTGCTGTCGGTGTGGCTTCCTTTGCCTTTGCCGTGGGAGCGGTAAGAGTAATATCAGCCGCCGCTGTCGGTGTGCCGGAAACCTTGATCTTTGTGAAGTCTATGCGTGTGACAGTGATGCCGTTTACTGCCGCTACGGTATAATCCGTCGGGAAGTAGTAGCCGTCAGCCGCCGTGTAGATAATCTCTGCCATCGCGTCGCCGATGTTCACATTCTGTGTTGTGCTTCCCGTCGTGCTCATGTTTGCGCCCGCCGTGACAGTTACCGTGTATGTGGTTGCGGAGGGGCTTGTGACCGTATATTCGGGAGAATCTACCCATACGAGTGAGTAGTCGTCATACACGTCGGGCGTGTCTGTCGTCCATGCCACGCCGTCTACCGTAACGGTGACGCCTGCGCTGTCAAGCACGTGCGTCAAGCCTGCCGCACCGTCGATGCGAACCTGACATTCGAATTTGTATGTACCCTCTGTAAAGGTAGCCTCGGTATATCTTTCCCAAATGCCTGCGCTGTTTTTCTTCAGCCAGTGTCCGTTGGCGTAGCCTATATCGAAGTATGCGGGTGCGCCTGTTGTCACGGTGACGGTGGGCTTTTTATATGCGCCGCCGTATACGGGAATGGTTGCGATATCGGAGTTTCCCTCCACTTTGTTTACCTTTGTGCGGTCTGCGGGGTTCACTGCCGTGTTCCCCACGGTCAGGGTGATATCCGCTGTCGCGGGTGTGCCTGCGCTGTCGGTCACGCGGATTACGAGATTTTCATTTGCTCCTGCAGCCGTCGGTGTGCCGGAAACGGTACCGTCGGGGGCAACCGCAAGCCAAGCGGGACCGGAAACCTTGGAGAAGGTATACGGAGCCGTGCCGCCTGACGCGCCGCTTGCTACGGAGAAGGAAGCGATCGCCATGCCGCTTTGCGTATTGCCGATATTCCATTCGTCGTTCTTTGCAAATGCAAGCGGTGTGCCTGCGGGCGCAGTGACCGTATATTCGGGAGACTGTACCCATACGAGCGAGTAGTGGTTCTCCACGTCGGGCGTGCCTGCCGTCCATGCCACGCCGTCTACCGTAACGGTGACGCCTGCGCTGTCAAACACGTGCGTCAAGCCTGCCGCGCCGTCGATGCGAACCTGACACTGGAATTTGTAGGTACCTTCTGTAAAGGTAGCTCCGGTGTATAATTCCCAGCTGCCTGCGCTGTTTTTCTTCAGCCAGTCTCCGTTGCCGCTGTTTATAGTGAAGAACGCGGGTGCGCCTGTTGTCACGTTAACGGTGGGCTTTTTATATGCGCCGCCGTATACGGGAATGGTTGTGATATCGGAGGTTCCCGCCACTTCGCTTACCTTTGTGCGGTCTATGGTGACAGCTACCGTTGCCGGAGCTACGCTGAAGCGGGAGGTATTGTTTATGAAGTCAACGGAATAGAATTCCAGCTCCTTCAGATCCGCTGTCAGATTGCCCGATACGCCTGCGTCTACCTTGCACTTGAAGGTGGCTATAACCGTGTCTGAGTCGCTTCTGTAGTTTGCCGCGCTCGCAACGCCCATGATGACATATTCCGTTCCCTCCGTAAAGGAGATATCGTCAAAGCCGAGCGTGGCTTTCAGTCCCGCCGCAAGCTTACATGAGCCTGCAACCACGGTCAGCCCTGCGGGAAGCTTCAGCTTCATCTGGATAGAGCCAAGCTCGGAAACGGGACCCATTGTGATGGTATATGTTATCTCATCGCCTGTCTTTGCGTCGGTCTTGTCTGCCGTTATCTTTATCTCTGTCGAGGTGTAAACCGTGGGAGGAGGTGTGGGCGCGCTGATTTCAAAGGTCTGCGAGGTTGTCAATATCTCGTAGTTGCCGCCCGTCTTGTCGGAAACGGTTATCTTGCCTGTTCCCACAGCGTCGTTATCCGTGATGCTTCTTGCATATTCGGAGGTGGAGATAACCACTCCGCCGTCCTCTACGGTAAATGTCGGTTCTACGGGAGTTCCCGTATAGGTGTATGTTCCGCTTACGCGGATAACGGGAGTGACGGTCTTGCGGCCTATCGACCAGTCGATCGTGACGGGGGTGCTTGTGCCGTCTGCCCAGCGTCCGCTCTTGGAGGTGACGCTTGCGGTATATGTGCCGGCATTTGTGCCGACGTTGCCGGAGATAAGCATTGTCGCGCTGTCAAAGCCGGTGACGGTCACTGTCTGCGCCGAGCCGCTATAGGTATATGTGCCTGTTATGCCCAGTGTGGGCTTTGCGGGATGCGATGTCGGGATTTCCTCCCATATCGCATAAAGTGTTACATTATCGGATACGGTAATTGCTTCGCCTGCCGCGGTTGCCGTTCCGCTTGCCGAGGTTGCCCAGCCGACAAATCTCTTGCCTTCCGGAGCGGTGAAGCCGTTTGCGGGAAGCGTATATGCACCAGCGGAAACGCCTGTGACCTCTGCCATTGTGCCCGTACCGCCGTTTGCATCGAAGCTGACGGTGTAGGTTGCGGGAGGAGGTGTGGCTCCGCTTATCGCCACGGCTGTTTTTACAACAGAGAAGCGGGAGGTGATATCAATGAAGTCAACGGAATAGAATTCCAGCTCCTTCAGCCCTACCTCAAGCGTACCTGTCGCGCCCGCGTCAACGGTGCATTTGAAGGTTGCTATCACGGTGTCTGCCGCGCTTTCGTAGTTTGCCGCGGAAGCCACACCGTTTATGATATGTTTGCCTGTTGCCATGTTTTCCGTGAAGGTAACATCGTCAAAGCCGAGTGTAGCCTTCAGCCCTGATGCAAGACTGCGCGAGCCTGCAACATAAGTCAGACCCGCAGGAATATCCAGCACCATCTGGATTGATCCGAGGTCGGAAACGGGACCCATCGTGATGGTATAGGTTATCTCATCACCGGGGGCTGCCGTTGTTTTGTCTGCAGCTACGGTCAGCGTTGTCGACGCTACCGGAGCGGCATACACCGGAACTGCAATAGTCATCATGGAAAAAATCATGACAAAGCACAGCAGCATTGATGTAATTTTCTTATTCATAGACAATCTTCTCCTTTTAGAGTGTTTTTTGTGTCCGCGGAAGCGTTTTACTTCGCCGCCGCCCTGTTCCGCTCAGGGCGGCGACTGTTTTGGATTTATTTTGCCTTTTTGCTTTACCAGAGATATTTTGTACCCTTTACGTGTGCGTTGATACGCATCGCGTCGGCTGTGGTAACCTTGCCGTCCGTGCCGATAACGTCGGCACACTTCATTTCATATTCCGTGAGGGTTATCGTGCCTTTGACATAAGCGTTGGTCTTCATATAGTCGAGCGTTGTGATCTTGCCGTCGCCGTTTATGTCGCCTTTCGGGTGAACCTTCATATTCTTTGTGACAGTTGTCGCGCCGACAACAACCTTTTCGGTGCGTGTCACGTGGTTTTTCTTGGAAACCGACATTGTGTAGGTGCCCTCAGCCACGCTGTCGAAGGTGTATGTCGCGCTGTTGCCGTAAACAACCTTGGCATATGAGGGAGAGCTGTCTCCTTCGCGTGTGAGAGTTACCGTTACTGCGTCGGTGCCGTCAAGGAAGGTTGTTATCGTGCCCGATACCGTTCTTCCCGTGCCTTCTGCCCAGCAGGGTATGCGTACCTTGAAGCCGGAATAGTAAACCTTGTCGCCGACAGTCTTGGTGGTCAGCTCCCATGCGTCGTTGCCCAGCTCTATTCCGTCTATCACAACGCGTGCAGTGGAGGGAAGCTCGGGATAGTCTGTTGAGAGGAAGAAGGAAGGCTCATACTGATAGGTAATGCAGTAATAATAGGTAGTGCCCGCGTTCATCGGCTGACTTGCGGTGAGAACCGTGCCGTCCTCTTTTTCGATATGCTCATCCGTGATGGAGAGACCGTTCAGCGCGGCTGTCGCGCGCAGAGTGAACATCTTGAAGCTGCCCGTCGCGCCGCCCGTGGGAAGAATCATTCCCGTGTGCAGCTCGTAATAGTCCGCGCCGAGAGTAAAGGTTACGTTGAGATTGCTTTCGTCAATGACCGCATAATTGCCGCCGCCGAGATAGAGTCGGCAGGGGTCGGCGAAGCGGACGTTTGCATTATCCTCGGCAGCCAGCGCGAGAACGCCGGAATATACCGTGTTCGGAAGCGCGTTGCCCTTTGCGTCGAAGATGTTTTTATCCTCGCCCTCATCAAATTTTCCGTTGCCGTTGCGGTCGATAAACCATGTTACGCCGAGTACCGACAGCTTTGTTTCGACATTTCTTCCGGCGTCGTCGAGTTTATCTTTCCATACTACGCGGAAATCGAATACATCGGGCATCGGATTGCCTGTGCGTACATATTCCTGCGGCTTGACGAGCATCAGGTGCTTGTCGTCCGCGCCGCCGTAAGGCTCCGGCTCGCCGACGGAGAAGTAATACTCCACGTCAATGCGGGAGCGACCGTAGCTGTCGGTGAGCTGTGCAAACGGCATATAGTGACCGTTGATATAAACCTTCGCGTCGGGCGCGAGCCTGTATTTGCTGTCGGCTTCGCCGAAGGAGCCGATATTGAAGGCAAGCTTGTGCATATACAGTCCGCTTTCGTATTTCTTTGTGGGAGGAAGCATGCCGTCCTCACCGTAAACAAAGCAGTCGCCATATTCAAGGGAGCCCGTGTCGGAATTCTCCGAGGACGCGTCCTCATAGGGAACGCCGGAGCCGTTTATCTTATCCTTCAGCTTGGAGGCATAGCTCCAGACAAGGTCAATCGCCGTGATGTTTTCAAGCCCGCCGAACTTGAGGTCCATAAACTGATAGCTTTCGTTGAATTTCCATACGCGGTTGTCGCCGGCATAAGGCTCGTTTGTCGTGATTTCGAGCGTGTCGATATATGTTGTGCCGGGCTCATAGAGGAAGTCTGCATACCGCGTCAGAAGCAGATATGCGTTCCATGGGTTGCTCGTCGTGTCCGGATTGTAGCCGTAAACGCCGTAGGAGCTCGGATATGTCGCGCCGAGTTTGTTCAGCTCGTACACGGTCTGACCGTTGTCAAAGCCGTTACAGCCCACAACGTCGATATCCGGGAGATAATAATTGTACATTACGTGGCGGAGATAGAAGGTGTTGCCCTCCGTGGGCTTGAACATATAGGTTATCTCCGGCGCGTCGTTGTATGCGATCACGCTCTCCCATACATGCTCATAATATTTTTTGAACTGCGAGGAAATCTTGAGCGTTTCCACCGTCAGGCGCTCTCTCGCTTTCTCGCCTGTCACCCATTCGCCGTTGTAGCTTCTCACCGCCGTGACAACGGGCAGAACATCGACAAACTTTTCGCCGATGTGGCTTGCAAGGTCGGGCGTCTGTATCTTGAATTCATAAATCGGCACGATAATGTCGACATGGCATTCGTGCAACGAATCATCCTTGTCCCAGCGTGCATAATAGGTGATGCGTGCCGTACCGGGCGAATGCGTCGTTACATTGCCGAATTCGTCAACCGTTGCGACCTCGGGATTGGAGCTTTTCCATCCGCGAGTGTTGACCCTTGCATACGTTGCGTCCTCCGGAACAAGGCCTCTCCAGAGGGAGATCTCGTCGGAAAGCCCCATTATGTAAGTGCCGACTTCGCTTTCGTTCTTTGTAAGCACCGTGTCCGTACCGTAGATGAGAATTCTGTATCCGGTTGCGTGCTTTTCGTATTTCACCGTTACGGTGTTGGAATAGACCTCGTATTTCACGCCGCTGACATAGCCGATTGCCACCACGCGGAACACATACTCTCCGGGAACCATGTTTTCCGCCGTTGCCTTGTTGAAGTATTCGTCAAGGTTCCATACGCCGGTTTCGCTGGATTTGAGGTTGCTGTCCGTCGGACCTATGTCAATGCTGCCGTTGCGATAATTGTAGGGTGCTTCGATGACGTCAAGGCGATATCTTCTGAAGCCGCCCCAGTCGGCGATGCCCGTATTGCGGCTCGCGCGGATTGTAGTGCCCTTGCCGTATTCGGTTTCCGAGGCACTTGAGGATATCGTCACCGTGCGGAGCGCGGCATAGTCCACGCCTTCCACGTTGAAGAAGCAGGTAGACCAGTAGAACTGATGCCCCTTGCCGTCCGGTGAGAGGTATTTCACGCCGTAGCGGTAGATGCCGTTTCTGTCCGTGCAGAGCAGGCGCTGATAGGTTCTGCCCTCCTCCTTGACTTTTACGTCCTCAATGGAGAAGCGCGTATCGCCTGCGGTGACATTCGCCCATGTGTTTCCGTCGAGATACTGCCAGATTATATCATACGAATCAATCGGGGTGTTGTCATAGGGGTCGAGCCAGCCGCCGTCGTCCAGATAATCCTGAAGCCCGTGATTGAGCCATATCTTCTGTCCGTATTCCAATTTCGTGCTTCCCTCGCCCTGAGTCTTCCATTTGTAGCCGGGAACGCTTCCGCCCTTGTTCTGAATTGTATATTTTATCTCGCCGGAGGAGAAGACCCTGCATTCCTTTTCAAAGGTTGCGAGAGTTTTTGCATTGAGATTATTGCTCTCGCGGAAGGTCAGCGTCACCTTGAGGAAAAGCGGTCCCTTTTTCCCCGTGACTATCGAATAGGGCGTTGTGCCGTCCAGCTTAAACTCGTTTGAGAGCCAGTAGTCTACGGGCTTGGTGTTTGAATTTGTGCCATCGTAGTATCTGTATGCGTAGGAGACCCTCACTCTGTCGGAATAGCCCATATCCTTTATGCTCTGAACACATTCGTCCGTGAGGGCGACGTTATAAACCGTGTGTCCGTCTGTCGTGGGCTTGTCGGAGATGGTCACCTTGTAATCGAAGTCCACCTTGCGGGATTCAAAGTCCGTCGCCGTGAAGTACCAGTCCTGAACACCCTCATATGCCGTGTGGTACCGGTTGTTCCATGCCTCCGACACCAGCACGCGGATATAGTATTTCGCGCCTGTCTCATATCTCGGCCATGCGTTTGTCTTGGAGTCGCGCAGGTCGCGGAGATTGAGCCGCGGACTTTCGCTGTAATATTCGGCGATGGGCGTGCTTTCGCCGACCTTATAGAGATAGAACATATAGAACAGGCGACACCAGCTCTTCGGGTTGTAATCGTTTTCCAAAGCGCTTGCGTACTTGCCCCAGTAGGACTGATAGCCTACGTTGATGACAAACGCGTCGTTGGGATGATAGTACGTCGTGTCATAGCCGGGAGCGCTCTCCAGCGTGATTCTCTTGCTCGGTTTCGATACGCCGTCGGTTGGAGGGGTCACTTTTACTCCACTATAATAGACAACGTCGTCTTCGATGAACCAGTCCACGTGAAAATAGGTGTCGGGATTGCGATTGTCAACAATGACGTAGACTTTGCCGGGCTTCATATTTTTGTAAGCGCCGTATTTATCATCTGGATGTTCATGATGAACCAATTCCACGTCTATGACGCGCGCTTTGAATCTGCCGCCGTTGACAGTGAGCTTGCCGTGCTCCAGAGCGTCTGCCCTGCGCAAAGTTCTCCATCCTTCCCATGCTCTTCTCTTATATCCGCCGGAATAAACGTCGGCGCCGCCGGCACCCTCGATATATCCGTCGTTTATTACAACGGTGGAGCCGCGTCTGCCCTCGATGGCGGCAAAATGCGGTCCTCTGCCGTAGACGTCGCCGCCGTTCAGCTCAAAATAGCCGCCGTCCTCAACCGTGACTCCGCTTCCCTGAAGCTGCAGGCGCAGATTTCCGGTATACGAGAAAGTATGTTTATCCTCACCATAGTAATTAACCGTTCTTACGTCGGTGTAGTACAGCTTCTTTGAAGCGCCGGTGCTTATCTCGCCGCCGTACATCGTAAAGCGACCCTTTACGGATATGATATTGCGGTAGGGCATTTCCGATACATACATCGGCTGACCGAAGAATATCTTTCCGTTTTTGCCGGTGGAATTATAGAGATAGAAGCTCGCGTCCTCCGTCACCGTCATCAGATAGTAGAGGTACTTCGCATTGTCGTTGACAGCGTCCTTATATACAAATTTTTTCGAATATCCCACACCGGTGTGCTCATAGGAGATATTGTAGCCGTTCATATCCAGGTGCTTGACGCCCTTGATCTGAATGCCGCGTGTCTTTCCCCATATGGGCAGGTCGTTATCATCGTAAATATCGATATTGCCCACGAGCTTTATGTAGTATTCGTGGGGAGAGGTAAGCAGAGTGATCAGCTTTTTCATGCGATCCTCGTGCTTTTTCTCTCTGCCGACTTCGACCCATGTCGGCTCTGCCGCCGCCGCTCTGAGCATGGCGGGGTCTGCTGCCGCGGGAGACACTTCAATGTCGCCGATGTCCGCCGCCTTTATGACGGTCTCTCCCGCATTTGCCGCTGCCAGCTTCGCCGTGCCGAGTCCCGCAAGCGGAAGCAGCCCGAACAGCATGAACAGCGTCATAAGCAGACAAATGACCTTGCTTGTAATTTTTTTCATGTTGTTTCTTCTCCTTTTCGTTTTTTTGTTTTGTTTTGCCCTCGTCAGCTTTTCGCCGCAAAGGGAAGTGCTTTGCCCTCAGGCAT
>ERZ1031114.492-NODE-492-length-11707-cov-5.842087_pt1 | contig 11707 bp, 12 predicted proteins | sample MGYA00518740_ERZ1031114 | MGnify/ENA primary metagenome ERZ1031114 (study PRJEB33719, sample SAMN04261276) | wastewater metagenome | biome: rural village; feature: human; material: feces | host: Homo sapiens | place: El Salvador | collected 2013-01-14 ... | reverse complement strand
GGTTCCCAGGCGCTCCCGCCCGCGCCCATGAGCGTGCCCGCCCGCTCCACCGTGATCGAATAGGCGGGGTTCGTGAACGCGAGGCGGTCCGCGCCGAGGAAGGCCGCGCGGTCCCGGAGCGTGACGACGGACGTCGCCGCATTTGGGTCGCCCGCGCCGAGCGCGCGCAGGCTCCGCGTGCAGAGCGCCACGTTGTGGCCGTAGTTGCCGTCGGCGCCGGCCACCACGAAGCGTCCGCGGTAGGTCTGGGCGTTGCCAGTGTTGTTGAACCAGCACCGGAAGAGGCCCGCCCCCATCCCGTCCTCTTCGGTTTTCATGACCTTGACGACGTTCTCGGCCTCCCCCTTCAGCTGCGCGTTGATCTGGAACGTGCGGCCTGAGCTCCCCGAGATGCGGGCGGGCACGTCGGCCGTCCCGTACACGGAAATCGCGCCCTCGATGCCCTTCTCGGTGTTCCCCATCGACTGCTCAAGGCGGCCCCCGAAGATGCGCAGATCCGGGAACGTCACCGACGTCCCGCTCGCATTGCTCGTCTTGATGCGCCCGTTGTCGAGCGTAAGCGACCGTCCGGCGAACGTCCCGCCCGCGTCGCCGACGCGGAGGACGAGGTTGCCCTGCACGAGGTAGTCCCTCTCGCCGCTCGGCGCGGCCCCGTCGCTCCAGCGCCCCGGCGCCGCGAAGGACGCCGCCTGCGCGCCCGGGTCGCTGGCCGTCAGGACCACGTAGGAGGACGTGTCCGAGATGAATTCCCGCACCGGGGCTGGGTCGACGGCCGCCCACGCGGACCCCGCGCAGACCATCCCCAACCAACGCCCCATCCTCTTCAGGCTCTGTCCGTTCATGCCCTTCTCCTCGTTTTCTACCCCGAAAACCTAAGCATCCATTAAAATCCCGTACATTTTACTCGATTCCTTTGAAGAAGGCAAGGTGCTTGGCAGTCAACTTTCTGAAGACCTCCAAAATCAGGTCAGACCTAATTTTGGAGGTCGGCCGCGACTCGGCGGGCGGGTCCGCGAACCCCTCCGCCAACGCATCCGCGCCACACGCCATCCCGGCAACGCCAAGGGAAAACATGCACACCAAAGACAAAAGAGACGACAATTCTTTCTTCATGTTTCCAAGTATAGCATATCGCCCCTCGGTTGGGTTGGGTGTTCGGTTGCCGTTTCAGGGGGCTGCATAAAGCCGCTCCCCACCGGCCTGTTCTCAATGCAAAAGAGCCGGATGACCGGCTCTCTGTGCGTCTGAAACCATGGCGGAGAATGAGGGATTCGAAACCCCGGAACCTTTTGTGCATTGAAGCACCCCAATGATCCCGCTTCTCATTCTCAACGCACCGATCAGAGAGTTTTCTCTCTTATGAGACCCCTGATTCTATTGGGTTTCTCTGTTTTCTCTCTGCCGCAAGCTTCAATCCTATAGGACTTCAATCCTCTCCAGCCACTCTGGATGCGAACATCTGAAATTCGGATATGCCGAAATCAACGATCAACGCCATGCTCGTCCATCATATTCTATTGCTCCGGCACTTTCATTACCCAAATCGTTTTCGCAGCTCCAGCTCGGTCATCACTATTACCGGGATTGCTACCACAATTGGCAGAAGAACGCATATTCCGATGTCATACGCAATCATACTCTCTGGATTTAATCCAAGCGACCCTCGTAACCAGCAAGCTCCTGCCGCCAAGGCCAAAGACATGCCCCCCAACACGGTCATCCATTTCGCGCTGTACTTCTGCGCGAAGTCCCAAGCCGACTGACTCTTCATGGAGCGCGTTGTCCGATACCCGTAGGTCATATTAATCTTTTTCGGCGGCCAAATCCAGAAAGCTACTGCCACCGCCACAAGTGCCAACGGACAAATGAAATATGCATATCCCATAACAATCTCCTTGTTAAGCCAGGATATTCATGACGAGATTGACCATCATCTCTTTCTCAGATGGCTTCGACCCGGCAATCATCACCCTCAGCTTTCTGAAAGGCCAACCGGAAGCCGCCGATGCCAGCGAAGAGGTCGATAAACGAGAATTCCGGATTCCTCGGAGGCGGAAAAGGGAATGGTCCCTCAAGGCATCCAACATCCTTGATGTCCTCGCAGATTTCATCGAACGTGCCGGAGGAAGAATCTTCACCCAAGGATGCTTCATCCGCCAGCAATCCGGCTATCTCATCTCCACCCGGACCTTGAAAAAGTCATCGTCCTTTGCCGCCGATTCGGATATCTCAACCCAGTCTCCCGACATCAGCGAAGTCCGAGCCAACAGCGTAAACTTTCTTTTGGACTTTTCCTCGCTCGACAATTCAGGGCGCGTCGTGATCTTCGGCGTTCCGTCAACCATCGAAATCGACGCGGTGAACCTGTCCGTCGCCCTCTTCCCGTTTCGGTCCGAGCGTTCCGCTCGTCCCCGTCATGCCATAGACGCGCGGTACAGACCAGCCTTCCGCCTCGATCTCCGCCAGCCGTTCGTCAACGGTCTTTCGATTCCACCTTGAATCCACAGCAGAACGGGAAACAGGAAACGCCTTTTCACGGGGCACGGCGTCTACCCGCGCGCGAAGGCGCGGTGGGCGATGTCGGTGCGATGGAAGGCCCCGTCGAAGGCAATCCTGCCCACGCCCGCATAGGCATTGTCAACGGCCTCGCGCAGGCTTGCCCCCAGACCCGTGACGGAGAGGACGCGCCCACCCGCCGTGACGACCCGTCCGTCCACCATCTTCGTTCCGCAATGGAAGACCAGCGCAGGGTTGTTCTCAAGTCCCGTGATCACCTTCCCCTTCTCGTAGCTTCCCGGATACCCGCCGGAGGCCATGATCACCGTTGCGGCGCAGGCGTCCTTCACGACGACATCCCCTGGCTTCAGGCAACCCGTCGCGGCGTGGAGGAGCGCCGTGGCGAAGTCCCCGCCGAGGCGCGGCAGCACGGCCTCCGTCTCGGGGTCGCCGAAGCGGGCGTTGAACTCGACCACGTTCACGGTGGATCCGCTCTTCGCGAGGGGACCGTGCGGATGCGCGTGTTCGTCGTTCACCATGAGCCCCGCGTAGAGGATGCCGCGATAGACGATGCCGCGCCGCGCGAGCTCGCGCACGACGGGCATGATGATCTTCTCCTTGATGAGCGGCAGCTTGTCGGCCGTGACCACCGGCGCGGGCGAATAGGCCCCCATGCCGCCCGTGTTCGGTCCTTTGTCTCCGTCGAAGACGCGCTTGTGGTCCTGCGAACTCGGCAGAAGGACGGCATCATTCCCGTCCACGAGCGCGAGGATCGAACACTCCTCGCCGTGGAGGAATTCCTCGATGAGCACCTCCGCCCCGGCGGCGCCGAACTTGTTCCCCACGAGCATGTCGTCGATCGCGGCCTCGGCCTGTGCCGCCGTCTCCGCCACGACCACGCCCTTCCCGGCCGCCAGGCCGTCCGCCTTGATGACGACGGGAAGTCCGTAGGAGGGTAACGCGGCCTTCGCGGCGGCGGCATCGGTGAACGTCTCGGCCTTCCCCGTCGGCACGCCCGCCGCATCCATGATTTCCTTTGCAAAACGTTTGGAGCCCTCCATGCGCGCGCCGGCGGCGACCGGTCCGAACGCCGTGATGCCGACGGCCTGGAGCGCATCGACGAGGCCCTTCACGAGCGGCGCCTCCGGTCCCACGACAACGAGGTCCGGGCGGTTCGCCTCGGCCCAGGCAACGATGCCCGCGATGTCCTCCGCGCCCATCGCGAGGTTCGTCGCGCATGCCGCCGTCCCCGCATTCCCCGGCGCACAGAACAACTCGTGCCCCGCCGCGTCCTGCGCCAACCGCCATGTGATGGCATGTTCCCGTCCGCCCGATCCAACAACCAGGATTTTCATGGATTTCCTCTTTGTCTCAGAATTCGTTGCTTCAAACCGCTTCGCGTCTGTCGGTAGTATATCAATGTTCGGTTCGGCTTGTAAAGAGGACAGTCATGGCCCAGACCACTTAAGGCCGCACAGCGGCGGCTTCAGCGTCCTCAGACATAAAAAGGGCCTCCGGGCGGAGGTGGGAGGAACCGTCCCGGAGGCATACCGCATTTCCTGTTCTTGGGCGCGGCAGAACCCTCAATGAATCGGCCGAAGCCGATCGCAGGATGGGTGTATTGTGTGTCTGTGCCGCATAGTATACTGCCGATTTATTAGCCGAATGTCAGAACGCGCAATCTATTCTCGTTTTTTTTTCGCAGGGGACAATCCGTCCCTCCGCGCCCCTGCGTTGTCTCCGCGATGCGACGAAATCGCAAAACAAAAGACAGATTAAGAAAACAAACGCACTTAAACGAAAAAATCAGACAATTCAACATACCATCGAACGTTTGCCTTCGTGTAGAATAGCGTCTCGGTAATCAAGTAGTGTGAGCCGCAAAGGATACAACGTCCACAAAGCCTTGCGTTCTTTGTTGCAAAGAATCACCGTATTTCGTTGCCGATCTCTAGAACCAAACTCAACGAGAAAGGAGTCCCGTCATGAAACTTCTGCGTTGCGCCCTATGCGGCAAGATCATCCTGCCCGTCAAGGAAACAGCCGCCGAGACCATCTGCTGCGGACAACCCATGCGCGAACTCGTGCCGAACACGTCGGACGGCGCGCAGGAAAAGCACGTCCCCGTCTCCACCGTCGAAGGGCAGACCGTCCAGGTGACGGTCGGCTCGGTGGCGCACCCCATGCTCGCCGCCCACTTCATCGAGTGGATCGCCCTTGAAACCTCAGCGGGCAGCCACTGCCGACGCCTTTCCCCCGGCGACGCCCCGCAGGCGACCTTCACGCTCACCCCCCAGGAAACGGTCAAGGCCGTCTACGCCTTCTGCAACCTCCACGGCCTCTGGAAGAGCTAGATGCGCCGGGAAGCCGACGCCTCAGAACTCATACAGGGCGCTCGGCTCGTCCTGGGCGAGGGCGGCGAGCGTGATATCCGCGCGGTGGAGATCCCGCAGCGCGCGCGCCATCGCCTCCACGGCCAGGTAGTCCGCATTGCACTGGCTTGAAAGGTGTGCCAGCAGAAGCGTGCGGAGATTCTGCGGATTCAGTTCGCGGAGCGCATCGGCGGCCTGGTCGTTCGAGAGGTGTCCGCTCCGTCCCCGAATACGCTGCTTGAGCGATTCGGGACGGTCGGAGCGGGCGAGGAGTTCGGGGTCGTGGTTGGATTCCAGGACCGCGCAGGTCGCACGCGCCAGCGCCTCCTTTGCGGGGAGCGTCACGACGCCCATGTCCGTTCCGACAAAGAGCGAAGACGCGCCGTCCCCGATCAGGTAGCCAACGGCGTCCGCCGCGTCGTGCGGCACCGAGAAGGAGGAGATGGTCAACCCGCCGACCGCGAACGCCGCCGCCGTCTCGAACGTACACCAGCCGTCTTCCACGCCGGTCACGGACGCAATGGCGTCCGCCGTCTCGCCGTTTGCGTAGAGCGCCGCCCGCGGGTAGCGCCGGTGGAACGTCGCGATGCCCGCGCAGTGGTCGCTGTGGTCATGCGTGAAGAGAACGCCGTCGACCGCGTCGGGCGAAAGCCCGCATGCGGCCATGCGCTTCGTCAGTTCCCGACAGGAAAGCCCGCAGTCCACCAGCAGCAGTTTCCCGCCGCCGCGCACCGCGAGGCAATTTCCCTTCGATCCGCTTCCAAAGACCCGCAGTTTCATGAACGGTCCGAACGCTGACGCCTACGCATGGATCCGCGCGTTGGCCGCTTCGACCTTCTCCGCGAGCTTCGCCTTGTGGGCGCGGAACTTCCCGCGGAGGACCGGGTCGGCCGTGCCGAGAATCTGGACGGCGAGGAGCGCCGCGTTCACGGGGCCCGCGCTGCCGCAGGCCACCGTCGCCACGGGCACGCCCGAGGGCATCTGCACCGTCGCGTAGAGCGCGTCGAGTCCGTTGAGGGCACCGCCCACCACGGGGATGCCGATCACGGGCAGGACGGTCCCAGCCGCCAGCACGCCCCCAAGATGCGCCGCGCCGCCGGCGGCGGCGATCACGACCTTGAGGCCGCGTTCTTCCGCCGCCCGCGAATAGTCGAGTGCAAGCTCCGGCGTACGGTGCGCACTGATGACGCGCGTTTCGTAGGGCACGCCGAAACCGTCCAGCGTGTCACACGCCTTCTTCACGAGGGGCCAGTCGCTGTCGCTGCCCATCACAATGCCCACGAGGGGCTTTTCACTGTCCATGATCGATCCTTTTCCTAAACGTGTTGGATGACAGTATACCATCGCCGATGGCGTGCATCAAACGAATCGAGGGGCACGGTCGCGCAGGAGCGCGGCCCTCCCGTTTCGGACGTTCGGACGCCACGCGCCGGGGCTAGGCGAGGAGGGCGTCGACAAGCGGGGCGAGGTCGGGGCATTCGAGCGATTCGACGGCCCCCCGGTCGACGGCGGCGGCGAACGCGGGGTTGATCGGCAGACGGCACGCGACCGGGATGTGGTGCCGGGCGGCGAGTTCGTCCACGCGGCTCGGGCCGAAGATCTCAAGCCTCTTCCCGCAGTCGGGGCAGGTGAAGAAACTCATGTTCTCGACGAGGCCGAGGACCTTCTTCTCCAGCATCTCCGCCATGCGCACGCTCTTCTCCACGATCATGCCCACGAGTTCCTGCGGCGAGGCGACGACGACGACGCCGTCCACGGGCAGGCTCTGGAAGACCGTGAGCGGCACGTCGCCCGTTCCCGGTGGCATGTCGACGAACATGATGTCCACGTCGTCCCAGAAGACGTCCGTCCAGAACTGCTTCACCGCCCCGGCGATCACCGGGCCGCGCCACACGACGGGATCGCCCGGGTTCTCCACGAGGATGTTCAGGGACATGATGCGCACGCCGCCCTTCGAGACGCACGGCACGATGCCGTTCGGTCCGTTGACCGTGCCGCCCGAAATGCCGAACGCCCGGGGAATCGACGGCCCCGTGATGTCCGCGTCCAGCACGGCGGCCTTCAGCCCGCGCTTCGCCGCCGCCGCCGCGAGCAGGCACGTCACGAGGCTCTTGCCCACGCCGCCCTTTCCGCTCGCCACGGCGACCACCTTGCCCACGCGCGACCACGGATTGAGCTTCGCCCGGAAGTCCGGCTTGCCGCCCTCCCGCTCCGAGCAGCTCTTGCCGCAGTTTTCACAGTCATGCGTACAGTCTTCCGCCATGTCCATTCGTCCTTTCTTCCATTTTTCCGGGCCCATCAGTAGATGAACAGCATCTCGCGGTACTTCGGGAGCGGCCAGCGGCCGTCGTCCACGAGGTATTCGAGCGCATCGACCGTGCGGCGCAGGTCCCCCATCGCGGCGATCTGCCCGGCGGTGTCGCCCTTGGCGAGGGCCTTGCCGAGCCGTTCGCACTTGACGTGCAGGTCGTCGAGTCCCGCGCCCAGCTTGAGCGAAAGCGCCTTGAGGCCCGTCACGCCGACCTTGAGGCCGTCCTTCTTCGCGAGGGAGATCGCCGTCGCAAGCTTCGAGAACTCGTCCGCGACGACGGGACGGATCATCGAGCGCGCGATCTCCAGGGCGATGCCGCCCTCGATGCGGATGCGCCGCTCGTAGTCCTCCAGGGCGATCTCGTGGCGGCTTGCAAGTTCCATGCGCGTGAGAACGCCGTATTTCTCGAAGATCGCCTGATTGGCCGGCACGCACAGGGGCTCGATGGCGGCGGGCGTGTCGGCGAGGTTGGGGAGACCGCGCCGGGCGGCCTCCTTCGGCCAGTCCGCCGAATAGCCGTCGCCGCTGAAGAGTACGCGCCGGTGCTTGCGGATGAGGCGCTGGAGAAGCTTCTGGAGGTTCGCGTTGAAGTCGCCCGGCATGGCCTCGATCTTGTCGGAGATGGCGTCCATCGACTCCGCGACGATCGTGTTGAGCACCATCTGGTTCATCGCGCAGTTGTGCGAGGCGCCGGGGGCGCGGAACTCGAACTTGTTGCCCGTGAAGGCGAAGGGCGAGGTGCGGTTGCGGTCCGTCGTGTCCGGCGGCAGCGGCGGCAGGGTGTCCACGCCGATCTTGAGCCGGGCGCGTCCGGAGGTCTTCTCGGCCTTGCCCGTCTCGATCTCGCGCATGACGGCGGACAGCTCGTCGCCGAGGAAGATGGAGATGATCGCGGGCGGCGCCTCGCTCGCGCCGAGGCGGTGGTCGTTGCCCGCGCCGGCGGTTGCGGCGCGCAGGAGGTCGGCGTGCAGGTCGACCGCGCGGATGATGGCGGAGAGGACCGTCAGGAAGATCGCGTTCTCCTTCGGGTTCGAGCCGGGGTTGAGCAGGTTGCGCCCGTCGTAGGCGATGGACCAGTTGCAGTGCTTACCGCTGCCGTTGACGCCCTCGAAGGGCTTTTCGTGGAGGAGGCAGACGAGGCCGTTGCGCTCGGCCGTCTGGCGCAACGTCTCCATGACGAGCATGTTGTGGTCGACGGCGAGGTTGAGGTCCTCGAACGTCGGCGCAAGCTCGAACTGCGCGGGTGCGACCTCGTTGTGGCGCGTCTTCGCCGGGATGCCGAGCCGCCAGAGGCGGTCCTCCACCTCGTTCATGAACTTGAGGATGCGCGGGCGGATCGAGCCGAAGTAGTGGTCGTCGAGCTGCTGGTGCTTCGCCGAAGCGGCACCGAAGACGGTGCGGCCGGTCTGGAGCAGATCGGGGCGGAGCAGGTAGAAGTTCCGGTCGACGAGGAAATACTCCTGTTCCGCGCCGAGCGTGACGGAGACGTGCGCGTCGCTCGGCAGACCGAAATGCGCGAGGAGGCGCCGCGTCGCCTTCGTGAGGGCCTGCACGGAACGGAGGAGCGGCGTCTTGGAGTCCAGCGCCTCGCCCGTGTAGGAGCAGAACACCGTGGGGATGCAGAGCGTCGCGCCGTTCGCATGGCGCTTGATGAAAGCGGGGCTCGTGGGGTCCCAGCTCGTGTAGCCGCGCGCCTCGAAGGTGGAGCGGAGACCGCCGGACGGGAAACTGGAGGCGTCCGTCTCGCCGCCGATGAGGTTCCTGCCGCTGAAACGCTGGACGGCCTGCGCCGGACCGGCCGGCTCCAGGAAGGCGTCGTGCTTCTCGGCCGTCCCCCCCGTGAGGGGCTGGAACCAGTGGGTGAAGTGCGTCGCCCCCTTCGAAAGCGCCCAGTCCTTCATCGCGTGCGCCACGTCGTCGGCGATGGAGGGGTCGAGCGGCTTGCCGTCGTTGACGGTCGCGAGCAGCTTGGCGGCGGTCGCCTTGGGCAGGTACGCCCGGATTTCCTTCTCGCCGAAGACGTCCTCCCCGTAGGTCTCCAGGGACGTGTCGGGCGGCAGGGACGCCACGGGCGCAGCCGGGACGTTGGCGGCAATCGCGTCGATTGCGTGGATGCGGTTATTCGGATTCATGGGACTGGATAGTATACACGAAATTTCCGTTTTCCGGGCGATTCCGGGCGCGCCGGTCTCACCGCGCGAAGAGTCCCGTGCGCCACTCGCCGATCAGCTTCGAGGACACCTCGCGGAAGCCGCGCGCCGTGTAGGCCGCCCGAACCTCGGAATAGACCTCCTCCAGGATGCCGGAGAGGATGAGGCGCCCACCCGGCGCGACGAGCGGCGCGATCTCCGCCGCAAAGCGCACGAGGACGGGGCCGAGGACGTTCGCCGCCACCACATCGAACGGGCGGTCGCCCGTCCGGTGGACGCCCGGCAACGTCGACTTGTTGCACAGATCCCCACGCACGAAGCGGATCTCCGCGCCCAGCCCGTTCTTCGCCGCGTTCTCGTTCGCGTTCTCGACGGCATCGGGGTCGATGTCGAACCCCGCCACGTCGCGGAACCCCTCCAGCTTCGCCGCGATCGCGAGGATGCCGGAACCGCAGCCGACGTCCAGGAAGGAACGGTCCGCATTTTCAACGGCCAGTTCATCGATGTATTCGAGGCAGGCGTGCGTCGTCGCGTGCTGGCCCGTGCCGAACGCCATGCCGGGGTCAAGGATCAGCACCCGGGGAGCCGGGGAGCCCGCCGTCTTCGCCGCGAAGCCCGCCAGCTCCCATTCGGGGACGATCGCGAGACGGGGCGAGATCACTTCCGTCCTGAAGTGCTTGCGGTAGGAGAGTTTCCAGTCCTCGTCCGGAATCGAGCCCGTTTCGGGTTTCAGGTCCACACCGACGATCTCCCCCGCCGCCACGAGCGCCGCCACCGCGCGCGGCGCATCGGCGGAATCCGGGAAGAAGATCTGCATCGTCGTCCGCACATCCTCCACGTCACGGTACGAGGACAAAATGAAATCCCCTCCGTCGAAGACCTCGAAGAGGGGATTCACGTACCGTTCGTCGACCGAACAGGATACAACCGTCATGAAACGACCTATTCGGCCTTCGCCTCGGCCTTCTTGGCGAGCATCTTCTTGACCGTCGTCGGGCGCTGGACGAGCACGCGCACGTTCTCGTCGCTCATGAGCTTGACCTCTTCCTCGCCCAGACCGAACTTGACGAGGCGCTGGCGCTGCGCCTTGACACGACGCGCCTTGCCGGCCGGCGTCTTGCACGGACGAACGTGGGACTCTTTACGGAGTGTACGACCTGTACCCATTTTTGTGAACCTCTTCTTTCTTCAAAAAATTGAGATGGTATTATGCCGTTTTCGGACTCGAAAATCAAGCCCGAAATCGATAAAAATGCATGATCCCCCTACTTCACCTCGTGGCACCAGCCGTGGCGGTCCGGCAGGTCGCCGTACTGGATGCCCTGGATCGTGTCGTACAGCCTCTGCAGGGTCGGGTCGACCGTCTCCGGATCGGAGATCTTGATGACCTGGTCGCCGCGCGTAATCTCCCACACGGGCGTGATCACCACCGCCGTGCCGAGCGCCGCCACCGCCTTGAACTTCTTCAGTTCCGTGTAGGGCACCGGCCGGCATTCCACCTTGATGCCGAGGTCCTTCGCGCACTGCTTGAGGGACATGTTCGTCACGGACGGCAGCACCGAGCAGCTGTCGGGCGTCACGTACACGCCGTCCTTCGTGATGCCCGCGAAGTTGGACGTCGCGAACTCCTCGATGTACTTGTGGCTCTTCGCGTCGAGGTAGAGTTCGACCGGCCACCCCTCCTTCTTCGCCTTCTCGTGCGCGAAGATGCCGGCCGCGTAGTTGCCGCCCACCTTCACGTCGCCCATGCCGTGCGGCGCCGCGCGGTCCCACTGGTCGAAGATCACCGCGCGCACCGGCTTCAGCCCGCCCTTGTAGTAGGCGCCCACCGGCATGACCATGATCATGAACGTGTACTCCTTCGCCGGGGCGACGCCGATCTGCGGCCCCGTCCCGATCAGAAGCGGACGCAGGTACATCGATCCGCCCGTCCCGTACGGCGGCACGAACTCGGCGTTCTTCCTCACGACCTTCTCGCACGCATCGAGGAACATCTCCACCGGCACCGGCGCCATGCACGTGCGCTCCGCCGTGCGGTACATGCGCTTCGCGTTTTCGTCGGGACGGAAAATCGCGATTTTCCCGTCCTTCTGGCGGAAGCACTTGATCCCCTCGAAGCACTCCTGGCCGTAGTGGAGGCAACTCGCCCCGATGTGCATCGTGATGGCGGGTTCCTTCACGAAGCTGGGCTTCGACCACTTGCCGTTCTTCCACGTATAGCGGATGTGGCAGTTCACGTCGGAGAACCCGAACCCGAGTTTGCTCCAGTCAATATTCGGCGCCGCTTTCTTGGCCATGACAACATTTCTCCTTGCTGGGCGCATATTCTAGCCCTTTTCCGCGTTCCCCGCAATCAGAAAGTGGCGGGCAAGGTAATG
>ERZ1031114.489-NODE-489-length-11738-cov-6.069503_pt1 | contig 11738 bp, 10 predicted proteins | sample MGYA00518740_ERZ1031114 | MGnify/ENA primary metagenome ERZ1031114 (study PRJEB33719, sample SAMN04261276) | wastewater metagenome | biome: rural village; feature: human; material: feces | host: Homo sapiens | place: El Salvador | collected 2013-01-14 ... | reverse complement strand
GATGGCGCCGAACGCGAGGAGGGCGCTCAGCACGAGCGCGAGCGCGAAGACGCAGAGGGCGAACTCGACCATCGCCTGTCCGTTCCTACCGTGCATGGCGCGTCCCTCCTCCCGGGGCCGTGCCGTCCGTGGGGCGGCGGCACTGGGCGCTGTTCGCGGAAAGCCACTGCACGCCGCGCGAGCGGAAGGCCGGGTCGTGCCAGGTGCGCAGCGTGGCGCAGTAGGTGCAGCCGGCGGCGAAGTGCCCCTCGGCACAGGCCTGCACGTGGTCGCGCGTGTGGACGACCCAGGCGCCTTCGGCCATGTTGAGGCGCGGCTCCGACGCGCCGGCGAGCGGGATGAGGCGCACGGCGGTGAAGGCGGGGGTGACGAGCGGGAACGTGCCGTCGAGGGTGACGGTGGCCCCGTCGATTTCGCCGAAGGGCTTGGCGGCGGCGGTCCAGACGTTCGGACGGTCCGCGACGCCGGGCGTGACGGGCTTCAGCGTCGCGGTGACGCGGGCGGCGGCCGAGGCGCCGAAAATGTCGTAGCGGGGCTGGACGTCGCTGCGGAGGGGGAGGCGCGCCTCGCCGCCGACGTGCATCTCGTCCCAGCGGCGCCAGTCCGAACCGTAGAGGTACCAGACGAAGCCGGTCCGGTTGGTCAGGACGCCGGCGCGGTCGAAGGCGGCGTCGGTGACGTGCGCGCAGCCGGCGCGCCGGGCCTGGTCGAGGACGCACTGCCGGATGCGCGCGCCGTTCCGGTCGGGATCGACGTCCTGGAGGGCGCCCGCGCGCGCCGTCACGTCCACGGGGAAGAACTCGGGATTCTGCGGGGAGGCGGCGCGGTCGACGGGCACTTCGCCCCAGCCGGTGAAGCCCTAGGAAGGCCATCATGTCGTCGCGCAAAAAGAACCAGCACCAGTCCTCGCCGTCCACGGCGTAGTAGAAGGCGCGGTCATAGAGGGGATGGGCGCCGGTCGCGCCATAGTTGTAGTAGCGGGCGTTTTCGCAGCCGGCGAAGACGCCGTCCTGCACGGCGCCGCGCAGCATCTCCGCGTAGTCCTGGGCCTTCTCGGGCCAGGAGGGCGTGGCGGGGACGTAGGCGGCCGCCCCGGCGCGGGCGTCCTCCACGAGGCGGGCCATGTCGGGGTCGGGCAGGACGCCGTTGCGCTTCGCGGCGAGCTGCGCCGCGTAGAGGCCCGCGAGGGGGCCCGCGAAGACGAGGCGTTCCTGGAGGTGCTGGACGCCCGCGAGGAGATTGGTGGCGGTGGCGGGGGCGTCCGCATACTTGCACGCGATGTCGACCTGCGCGAGGTTGAGCGCGCCGAGGGCGTTGAGCGTGATGCCCTGCCAGCGCGCGGCGGCGAGGGCGGCGGCGTCGCCCGCGTTCTGGAGGCGGCCCTTGCCCCTAATCGCGAGAAAAACGTCCGCGTTTACGAGCACGAGGAAGAGGAGTCCCAGAACCATGAACGCAAGCACGAGGACAATCTGTCCCCCCTTGGGGGAATTAAGTCGGCCTGCGGCCCTTAAGTGGTTAAGTGGGCCTGGGGCCCTTAAGTGGTTAAGCGGGCCTGCGGCCTTTAAGTGGTTAAGCGGGCCTGCGGCCTTTAAGTGGTTAAGTGGGCCTGCGGCCCTTAAGTATCGGACAATCGTTTCCATTTCACTCAATTACTTAAACAACTTAATCACTTAATCACTTAACTACTTAACTACTTAACTACTTAATCACTTAAGGGCCGTAGGCCCACTTGACTACTGCAAGTAGAACGATGCATGGCCTTCGATTTCGGCGGCGCCTTCGAGGGAGTGGAGGGGGGCGGAGTCGTCCGTGGAACCGTAGAGCGGGCGGCGCTGCCAGACGCGCAGGGCGAGCGGGGCGCCGCCGCCGGGGTCGGTACAGGACCAGCCGAGCCGTGCGTTGTCCCAGAGCGCGAAGTCGAGGATGCCGCGCACGTCGGCCTCGCTCTCGCGTTCGAGGTAGGAGCCCATGCGGCTCACGAGGGCGCCCGTCGAGAGGGGGCCGCCCCGGTCGTCCTGCACGAGGCAGCGTCCGGCGGTGGACATCGTCGCGACGCGCACGGTCTTCGTCACCATGAAGTCGTTGAACCCCACGGCGCGGGCGCGGGCGGCGCGGGCGGCGGCGTAGTCGAGGACGGTGTGGGCAGTCAGAAGGCTTGCGTACTCGTAGACGGCGAAGAAGACGAGGCAAACGAAGAACAGGACGACGATCGCCTCGACCATCGCCTGTCCCGACCGCCCGGCACGCGGCCTCGGGCGGGGAGGACTGTCCCCGCGCGCGCGCATGCCTATTCGCCGAGCTTCTTGATGACGTCGGTGTCGATGTTCTCGACGGCCGACTTGGCGTCCGAGCCCTCGCTCTCGGAGATCGCCTCGGTCGCGCCGGCGACCTTCTTGCCCACGCCGCGGCTGAAGTAGGTGAACACGGCGATCAGGGAGATGGCGATGAGCGCGATGATGATGATGTACTCGACCATCGTCTGGCCCTTCTTGAACGTTCTCTTCGCATTCTGGATGTCCATGGTGTTCCGTCCTTTCACGTCAGGGGTATTCGCTCGTGACGAGCGTGGTCGTGCGCGTGGCCGACTGGCGCGCGGCGCGCGCGAAGACCCGGATGGCGAAGTACACGCCCAGCAGCGCCGCGAATACGAGGATGTATTCGAGCGCCGCCTGACCCGCTCTGCCGCCACGTTGCTTCATGGGCACCATTATACCACATTACGCGCCCGCCTGAACTGTGGTATAATGAAACTCCGCAGGGGCGTGGTTCCCTTTGCCCGTCCGTGCGGGTTGTGACATGAGACAAGACGGTAACGAGACATGACAAGACATTTGACGAGACTTCGCCTGTGGGCCGCGCTGTCCGCGGGCGTTGCCCTTGCGGCGTTCGGCGCCGAAGACCTCACGCGCATCACGCTTCCGGTCACGGAGGTGAAGGCCGTGGCCGACAAGCCGGTGCGGACCTATCCGGGGCGCGTCGTGCCGGTCGCGCAGGTGAACGTGATCCCCCAGGTTTCCGGCGAAATCCTCGAAGTGGCCTTCGAGAACGGCAGCGAGGTGAAGAAGGGCGACCTCCTCTACCGGCTCGATTCGGTCAAGTACGAGGCGGCGGTGAAGAACGCCGAGGCGAAGGTGGCCGAATGCACGGCCTCGCTCGGCTACGCCGAGCTCAGCTACGCGCGCCACCTGAAGCTCGTCGCGACGCGCGCCGTCTCGCAGGACGCGCTCGACAACGCGCTCTCGGCGCGCGACAGCGCGCGGGCCTCGCTGGAGGCGGCGAAGGCGGACCTCATGACCGCGCGGGACGACCTGCGCCACTGCCGCATCACGGCGCCGATCGCCGCGAAGGTGGGGACGACGCAGTTCACGGAGGGCAACTACCTCCAGAAGGGGCAGGGGACGCTCGTGACGCTCATCCAGTTCCGCCCCATCCGCGTGCGCTTCTCGATCTCCAACCGCGACTTCCTGGAGATGTTCGGCGGTTCGACGAAGCGCTGCCGGGCGGAAGGGCAGTTGTCGCTGCGCCTCGCGGACGGCACCACGTTCGGCGAGGAGGGCGTGATCGAGTACAGCGAGAACGCCGCCGACGAGTTGACGGACACGATCCAGATGTACGCGCTCTATCCCAATTCGGCCTACGGGCTGCGTCCGGGCGGCACCGTGGCCGTGTCGCTCACCTCGAAGAAGGGCGTGCCGCGCCCCGCCGTGCCCCCCACCGCGATCCTGCAGGACGTGCAGGGGCCCTATGTGTGGGTCGTCGGCGGGGACGGGACGGCCGAGCGCCGCTACATCGCGCGCGGCAACATCCAGGGCGACTGGCAGTTCGTGGAGAAGGGCCTGAAGGTCGGCGAGAAGATCGTCGCCGACGGCGGGCACAAGGTCCGCAAGGGCATGAAGGTGACGCCCGCGCCATGAAGTCCATCTCCCAGGTCTTCATCGACCACCCGCGCCTCGCGTGGGTCGTGTCGATCGTCATCGCGCTCTGCGGCACGATCTGCCTCTTCCGCACGCCGGTCGCCGAGTACCCGAACATCACCCCCGTGACGATCACCGTGTCGACGACGTACACGGGCGCGAGCGCCGAGGTCGTCAACGAGTCCGTGGGCATGGTGATCGAGGACCAGATCAACGCCGTGGACGACATCTGGTACTACAAGTCGAACGCGAACGCGAAGGGCGCCTACAACTGCTACTGCGTCTTCCGCCCCGGCACGCCCTCCAACATCGCCCTCGTCAACGTGCAGAACGCCGTCAAGCGCGCCGAGCCGAAGCTCCCCACGGAGGTCACGCAGAGCGGCATCGTCGTGCGCAAGAGCCCCGAGGACCGCATGGTCATGTACATGTTCATGACCGACGGGCGCGAGATGGACCTCATGGAGCTCTCGAACTTCGTCGAGAAGCAGGTGGCGGACGACCTTGCGCGCATGGACGGCGTCGCCCTCGTTTCCTCCGGCGGCCGCACCTACGCGATGCGCATTTGGCTCGACCCCGTGCGGCTCGCCGGCCTCAATGTCTCCATCGCCGAGATCAAGGACGCGATCGAGAGCCAGAACGTGCAGGCCGCCGCCGGCACGGTCGGCGGCGAGTACGCGAACAAGTACCTCTCCTTCAAGCTGAACGTGAAGGGCCGCCTCAAGACGAAGGAGGAGTTCGAGAACATCGTCATCCGCACGAACCCCGAGACGGGCGCGCAGGTGCTCGTGAAGGACGTCGCCCGCGTCGAGCTCGGCTGCAAGGGCTACACGGTGCGCTCGCGCTTCAACGAGAACCCCGCCGTCTGGCTTGAGGTCTACAAGGCGCCGGAGGCGAACGCCGTCGCGACGGCGGAGCGCGTCAAGAAGGAGGTGGACAAGTGGATTGCGCGCATGCCGCCGGGCGTCGTGGGCGTGCTGGCGGACGATTCGACCGCATTCACGAAGGTGTTCCTGAAGGAGACGTTCAACACGCTCATCGTCGCGCTTGTCCTCGTGGTGCTGATCACCTACCTCTTCCTGCAGGACTGGCGCGCGACGCTCATCCCGTCCCTCGCGATTCCCATCTCGCTCCTGGGCACGTTCGCCGTCCTCCAGCCCATCGGCTTCACGCTGAACGTGCTGACGATGTTCGGCCTCATCCTCGTGATCGGCTCGCTCGTGGACGACGCGATCGTCGTCGTCGAGAACACGCAGTCGCTCATGCAGCGCGAGGGACTTTCCGCGAAGGAGGCCGCCTCGAAGTCGATGACGCAGATCACGGGCGCCATCATCGCGACGACGCTCGTCACGCTCGCCTGCTACCTGCCGCTCGCGTTCTACTCGGGCATGGTCGGCATGATGTACGTGCAGTTCGCCGTGACGATGTGCGTGGCGCTCTGCATCTCCACGGTCGTCGCGCTCGTCCTCTCGCCCGTCCTCTGCGCCTACCTGCTGAAGCCGCCGCGCGAGAAGCCGCGCCGGATCTTCGCGCCGTTCAACTGGCTCTTGGACACCTCGCGGCGCGGTTACCTCTCCTTCGTGCGCTTCCTCGTGCGGCAGGGCCTCCTCACGCTCGCCCTCTTCGCGGGGACGGCGGGGCTTCTCTGGTGGACGACGGGGAAGGTGCCGACGGCCTTCCTCCCCAAGGAGGACCGCGGCTACATCAGCGTCTACTGCCGCCTCCCGGAGGGCCAGACCCTCGACCGCACGATCGCGGTCATCGACGAACTCCACGAGCGCGTGAAGGGCATCCCCGGCGTGCAGTCCTTCTCCTCCACCTGCGGACGGAACGGCCTCTGGGGCAACGGCGAGAACATCGCCGGCGCGCTCGTCCGCCTGGAGCACTGGGACAAGCGCACGACGCCCGAGACGCAGATCGACGCGGTGATGGACCGCCTGAAGGAGATCACCGACGACCTCTACGCCGCCGAGTTCCGCTTCACCCAGCCCGCCGCCATCAAGGGCCTTGGCGGATCGAGCGGCGTCGGCTTCAACCTCTGCACGCTTGCCGGCCAGTCGCCGCAGGAGCTGCTGGAGGCGGCGGACGGCCTTGTCGCCTACCTCGCCTCCAACCGCCTCGTGAAGGCCGCCGTCCACGGCTTCACCGCCGCGACCCCGCAGCTGGAGCTGAAGCTCGACCGCGCGAAGGCCGAACTCCTCGGCCTCACGCCGAAGGTCATCTTCCAGACGCTCCAGAACAAGCTCGCGAGCTACTACGTGAACGACTTCAACATCAAGGGCGGCGTCTACGAGGTGAAGCTCCAGAACGACCCCGACTACCGCAGCTCGATCAGCGACGTCCTCGACATCCGCATCCCGGCCTCGCAGGGGAAGGCGGTGCCGCTCTCGTCCATCGGGTCGCTTGAATACTCCGCCGGACCGCGCGAGACGATGAGCTACAACAAGATGCTCGCCGCCTGGTGCGACGTGACGCCGGCGGACGGCGTCTCCTCCTCGGAGATCATGGACCTCGTCCAGAACGCGCCCCTGCCGAAGGACTTCGCCGTCGAATGGGGGCCCGTCGCCCTGCAGGAGAAGGAGAACGAGGGCCAGCTCCTCTGGCTCATGGCGATGGCGATGCTCTTCGCCTACCTCTTCCTCGTCGCGCAGTACGAGAGCTGGTCGGTTCCCGTGAGCGTGATGCTCTCCGTCCTCTTCGCCCTCACGGGCGCGTTCCTCGGCCTCTGGGCGACGCACACGGCGCTCTCGGTCTATGCGCAGCTCGGCTGCGTGATGCTCATCGGCCTCGCCGCGAAGAACGCGATCCTGATGGTGGAGTTCTCGAAGAGCGAGCGCGAACGCGGTCTCACCGTGCAGGAAAGCGCCGAGCGCGGCGCGGACCTGCGCTTCCGCGCCGTGATGATGACGGCCTGGAGCTTCATCTTCGGCGTGCTGCCGCTTGTCTTCGCGAAGGGCGCCGGCGCCGGCGCGATGCAGGCCATCGGCATCTGCACCTGCTTCGGCATGCTGGCCGCCACGTTCGTGGGCATCATCTTCGTGCCGGCGCTCTACAGCGTCTTCCAGCGTCTGCGCGAGTGGATGAAACGGACGCCGTGACGGCCTGTCGATATGGACGGCCCAACGGGAAAGATGGAAATCGCGCACGTATGATTTTGTTAAACTAGGCAAAGTTAAACTAGGCAAAGGAAACTGGCCATGATGACTGAAGAAGAGGTACTCAAGATCTTCGCCGATACCGGCGCCCTGCTCACCGGGCACTTCGAGCTGCGCTCGAAGCTCCACTCCGACCGCTACTTCCAGTGCGCGAACGTGCTGCGCTACCCGCGCATCGCCGCGCGGCTCTGCGACGCGCTCGTCGCGAAGATGAAGGCCGCCTGCGACATCGGCCCCCTCGACGGCGTCATCTCGCCCGCCGTGGGCGGCATCCTCGTGGGGCACGAGGTCGCCCGCGCGCTCGACACGAAGTGCGTCTTCGCGGAGAAGGTGCCGGGCGAGGGCGTGGACGCGACCGGAAAGCCCGTCACGAAGCTCGCGATGCGCCGTTTCGCCCTGAAGCCCGGCGAACGCTACGTCGTCGCCGAGGACGTCGTCACGAAGGGCGGCCGCGTGCAGGAGACGATCGACCTCGTGCAGGCCGCCGGCGCGGACGTCGCCGCCGTCGTGCTGCTCGTGGACCGTTCGAAGGGGACCGTCCGCTTCGGCGACATCCCGATGTTCTCGCTCGTGCAGATCCAGCCCACCACCTGGGAGCCCGCCGCGTGCCCGCTCTGTGCGGCTGGCGGACATCCCGTCCACCCGGGATCGTGAGTCGGAGGTCTAGGTCGAGTGAGCGTGTGGTAGGAGATGTTGCCATGAAGTGCTTTAGTCTGATTGCGATGACGTGCGCGGCGCTGCTTGCGTCTGCCGACTCGTCCGTCAAGGGTCGTATGGACCAGCCGCTTCTCGTGTGCGGTGCGGGACGCGCCTTTTTGGTGGCCCCCGACGGACACGTTGCGTGGAACAAGTCCGGCTGTGGCAACATCCACCGCGTCTGGAAGCACGGAGACTGGGTCTACTGGTCGAACGGCGACCTCTACCGCACGGACATCCTCACGGGCGACACGGAGCTCTTCTACAAGCCTTGCGCGAAGGAGGGACTCTTCGGTTTCGAGGTTCTGAAGAACGGCAACATCGTCGTCGCCGAGAACGGAACCGACTACATCACCGAACTGAAGGCGGGCACCACCGAGCCCGTCGTGAAGTTCAAGGCCGACCCTCGTGGTGCCGACGGCAAGATGCCCGGCGTCCACAGCCACTTCCGCATGGTCCGCAAGACGGAGAAGGGCACCTATCTCGTCTGCTGCTCGAGTGCGAACGTGGTGCGCGAATACGATGCGAAGGGTACGCTCGTATGGGAGCAGCCCACGCCGAAGCTTGCGAGCGGGCACGCCCCGCTCGCCTTCGACGCGCTCCGCCGCGCGAACGGCAACACGCTCGTCTCCCACCTGGGCGCCATCACCGAATTCACGCCGGACCACCAGATCGCCTGGCAGTTCACGTGTGCCGACGCGCCTGAGCTCAAGCTGGACAACCTCTGTGGCATCTGGGAGAAGAAGAACGGCAACCTCGTCGTCGGCACCTACGCGAACGGCGCCGAGGATGGCAGTCGCGCCACGGCCTTCGAGGTCACGCGCGAGAAGAAGGTCGTCTGGAGCTACGCCGCCGCCGGTCAGCGCTTCTCCATGATGACCGCCTTCCCCGTCGAAGGCTGGCAGTGGCCGATCGCCTGGGTGCAGACCACGCCGCAGGACGAAGCGAAGATCGCCGAGATCGTCGGCGACAGGCTCGCCGCTGCGCCGAAGAAGCCGCGCAGGGTTCTGATGTTCGCCCGCGCGTTCGGCTACGGCCACAACGACGCGCTCGCATACGGGAACCGGGCGTTCGAGGTTGCGGCCCAGAAGACGAAGGCGTTTGCCGTCGACTTCTCCACGGACATCTCCCTGCTCGGCGATGCGGCGAAGCTCGCGCAGTACGACGCCATCGTCCTCAACAACTGCACCGGCATCAGCGTCAAGCGTTTCCCTGCGATCGAGAAGACGCTCGTCGACTACGTCAAGTCCGGCAAGGGTCTCTGCCTCATCCATTCCGCCGTCGACTCCTTCTACGACAGCGAGGTTGTGGCGGATATGAATGGCGGACTCTTCCGCGGCCATCCCTGGCATGCGGGTGGCATGTGGAGCTTTGTGAATGAGGAGCCCGACCATCCGCTGATGGCGTCGTTCAAATCGGCCGGCAGTCCGTTCTCGCGCAGCGACGAGATCTACCAGCAGACGGAGCCGGCCTTCTCGCGCGGCAAGGATCGTGTGCTCGTCTCGATGGACATGAAGGATGCGAAGACCGCCGAGGCCGCCAAGATGTGGAAGGACTCCAAGCTCTGGCTACGCGAGGATGGCGATTTCGCCGTCTCCTGGGTCCGCCGCTATGGCGAGGGGCGCGTGTTCTACACTTCTTTCGGACACGACAAGCGTGCCTTTCTCGACTCCGCGCGCCTCCATCATATGCTGTCCGGCCTCCAGTACTGCCTTGGCGACCTCGTCTGCGAGGACAGCCCCCGCAAGTAGGACCCGTTCACCATGCAGAACATCGCCAACCTCGAGATCCGGGCCCGTGTGCTGCGGCAGATCCGCGCATTCTTCGACGCGCGCGGGTTCGTCGAGGTCGAGACGCCCGTCCGGATCCCCGCGCCGGCCCCCGAGCCGCACATCGACTGCCCGGCGAGCGGCTGCTGGTTCCTGCGCGCCTCCCCCGAACTCCAGATGAAGAAGCTCCTCGCCTCCGGCCTGGCGCGCATCTGGCAGATGGGGCCGTGCTTCCGCGAAGGGGAACGCGGAAGCCGCCACCATCCCGAGTTCACGATGCTCGAATGGTACCGCGCGCGGGCGGACTACCTCGACATCCTCGCGGACATGGAGGCGCTCGTCGCGGACGTCCTCGGCGCATTCCGCCCGTTTCCGCGCGGCCCGTTCCGCCGCCTGGCCGTGCGGGACGCCTACCGCGCCTACGCGGGCTGGGATCCGTTCGCGGACTGGGACCAGGACCGCTTCGACTTCGACATGGCGACGAAGATCGAGCCGAACCTTCCCCGCGAACCGACCGTCCTCATCGACTATCCGCCCCCCGCCGCGTCGCTCTCGAAACTGCGCGGCGACGTGGCGGAGCGCTGGGAACTCTACGTGGACGGCATGGAACTCGCGAACGCCTTCACGGAGCTGACGGACGCGGCCGAGCAGCGGCGGCGCTTCGAGGCGGCGCGCGCCGAACGGCGGCGGCTCGGCGAGGCCGACTATCCGCTCGACGAGGAATTCCTGCGTCTCCTCCAATTCATGCCGCCCACCGGCGGCGTGGCATTGGGCGTGGACCGCCTCGTGATGCTCGCCGCCGGCGCGAACACGATCGACGCGGTGCGCGTCGTGGGTGTTTAAGTAGTTAAGTGATTAAGTAGTTAAGTGGTTAAGTAGTTAAGTGGTTAAGTTGTTAAGTGGTTACGTGGTTTGCGCGGGAAGGACGCAACGTGGTGCGGCCGCACGCTGCCGGGATGGTGAACAGAAAGGAATGAAAGCATGACGGTGAAGACGGTGTTGCTGGTGGTGGGCGTGTTGGCGGCGTCGGGGGCCGTTGCGCGGCCGCCGAACTACGACGAGGCGAAGGTCGCCCCCTACACGCTGGAGGATCCGCTCACGTTCGCGGACGGGCGCAAGTTGAAGGACCCCTCCGAATGGCCGGCGCGCCGCGCCGAGATCGTGCGGATCTTCGAGCGCGAGATGTTCGGCCGCACGCCGCCGCCGCCGGAGGCCGTCGTGACGGAACTGTTCGAGGAGGGCGTGACGCTGGACGGCCTCGGCATCCGCCGCCAGTACCACATGTGGTTCAGAAAGGACAAGACGGGCCCGCGCGTCGACTGGATCCTCTTCCTTCCGAACCGCATCACGGGCCTTGCGCCGAGGCGGGAGAAGGGGCGCCTCGTCTGCGAGAACGCGGAGAAGTGCCCGGTCATCCTCTTTCTCAACTACCGGGGCAACCACGAACTCGCGACGGATCCCGAGATCCCCGTCCAGCAGGGCTGGTGCCGCCACGGCAAGGCGTACGCCATCGAGAACAACCGGGCCTCCGAAAAGACCCGTGCGCGCGCACGGCGCACGGACACCTCCTCGCCGTTCCCGCTGGAGACGGTCCTCGCGCGCGGCTACGCCGTCATGAGCGCCTGCTACTGCGAGATGTCGCCCGACGTGGACGTGCGCCAGGGCGACGACGAGGCGTTCGCCTACACGGGCCTCTTCGAACTCTGGCCGAAGCGCGACCCGGACGCGACGGACAATATCACGGCGATCGGCGCGTGGGCGTGGGGGCTTTCGCGTGGCCTCGACCTTGCCTTCACGATCCCCGAGATCGATGCGGCGAAGAGCGTCGCGACCGGCTGCTCGCGTCTCGCGAAGACGCCGCTCCTCGCCTGTTCGCGCGATGAACGGTTTGCCGTCTGCGTTCCCAACCAGACGGGCGGCGGCGGCGTGCCGCTCGCCAAGCGCGACTTCGGCGAGAACGTTTCCACCGAGATGGCGAGCTTCCCGCACTGGTACTGTCGGGCCTACGCGAAGTATGTCGACAACGAACAGGCGATGGCGTTCGACCAGCACCTGCTCGTCGCGTCCATCGCGCCGCGCCCCGTCCTCGTGGAGGGCTTCAACAGCGGGTGGTTCGACACGAAGGGCGAATGGCTCGCCTGTGTGATGTTGGCCGATTGGTTGGTAGGCTCTGCCGTGGCCAGCAAGGAGGGCCGCTGGTCCAGCGC
>ERZ1031114.484-NODE-484-length-11958-cov-6.047803_pt1 | contig 11958 bp, 6 predicted proteins | sample MGYA00518740_ERZ1031114 | MGnify/ENA primary metagenome ERZ1031114 (study PRJEB33719, sample SAMN04261276) | wastewater metagenome | biome: rural village; feature: human; material: feces | host: Homo sapiens | place: El Salvador | collected 2013-01-14 ... | reverse complement strand
CGCAAGCACTTCGAAAGAAGTGCTTTTTTGCTTTATCTCCGCATTTTATATCGAAAACGTTTAAAAAATCGACAAAGAGTGGAAAAAACCGACAAAAAATGAGGAAAAAATATTGACAAAATAAGGAAGAAAATATAAAATAGTTCACAGAAAAAGGAAATAAAGGAAATAAACGGGGGCGAATGTATTGAATACGGATTTTAATGAAAAAACAGGCAAAGATGAGGCGCATTTTTCGCCAAAAAGGATAACGGTAAGGTTTTTCGGACTTGTACTTTCTCTTGCGATGATGATTTCTTGCTCTTCTGCAGGGCATATTTTTGCATCGGACAATCTCGCCGCGATAGGTGAAAAAAGCTTTGCGAAAATAAGCGAGGCAATAGCCGCCGCGGGAGAAAATGATACCGTGAAGCTCCTGCCGAGAGCTGACGGAAGCCCTACGCGAGGCTGCTATACCGTTTTGGGGAAGAAGAATATCACGATAGATCTGAACGAAGCTACGATTGAGTACAGCGGTGCGAATAATTATTTGCTGAAAATAGAAAATTCCTCTGTCACGATAAAAAACGGGACACTCAATTTGCAGAATACCGGCTCTGCGGTGGCAGTATCGGGTAACTCAAACGTGACCTTCGAAAATGTAACAATCAAATCCTCGGGAAGAGGAGTGTTTGTGCAGAGCACGGGAGATACATATATAAAGGTAAATTCCGGCACTGTGATAGCTTCGGAAAAGCCGAGCTTTTACTTTGGCTCGGAAGATACCGCGGAGAATATCACACTCGACATTTTCGGTAAGATAAATTCGGCAATGACAGCCATATATAATATATCAAAAGGCAAAGTAAAAATCAATCTCCACGGCGGAAGCGAGATAAAGGCTGCCGATGTGGGAATATACAATAAAGAATCCGGCTTTTCGCTTGAGATGTATGGCGGACTTATCTCCGGCGGGACAGGTATTCACAGCATAGGCGGCAAGCTGACAATCCGAGGCGGACACATATCAGCCACGGGCAGCAAAGGAGAGGCACCGAATACAGGCTGTGCCGTTTCATCGGCGGGAGCTTCGCTAAAGATAATCGGCGGAGTGTTTTATGCCTCCGATATCAGCGCCGGTGCTGTCGGCGGAGAATATTCGGATATCAGTGTAGTCGGCGGTTCGTTTTTTCCCGAGGTTCCGACTGCGGGGACAAGGAGAGGCGCAATATTCACCGAAGAGATAATAAACGGAATGCCGTATAAAGTCATATCCTGTGCCACCGACGGAGAGGCATATAAGATAGCGAAGCCTGCCGTTCAGATAGCGATGCTGGAGCCATGGGGAGTGAGAGTCAGTGCCGCTGTGACAAAGGACGGCGTGGCTGTAGCTCCTGCCGATTATGCAACGGAAAACATCAGATGCGGCGTATGGTTTGCCATAGGTGAAGAAAAATATACCTCTGCGGAAGAGATAAAGAATGCCGCAGGTTCGGAATACATCTCGGGAAAAGCCGATACGGAAGGCTTCTTCTGCGACTATCGCGGGATATATATTTATGATTTTGACAAATACATCAGCATAGCGATAGAGCTTGACAGCGGAGACGAAAAGCTTTATTCAAAGACGATATCGTATTCGATGCTCGAGCTTATCGAAATGCGCCTTGGCGCGGATGATTGCCTCGGCGCGGAGAAGGATCTGCTGAAATATATGGTTGATTACCACATGTATGTCGATGCCTACAGTAAAGGTAACTGAATGAAAGCGGCTCGCGGAGATCCGCGGGCCGCTTTCATTTGAAAAATGCACAAGCCCTGACAATAATCATTGTCGGGGCTTGATTTTTGACGTTTTTACATAATCAGAATGTCAGCGTGAAGTTCCAGTCAAACTGCTTCTCTTTGAAGCGGTATTTCTCCATCGGATGAGGGCCGCAGCTGTTGCTTCCGATGCCATCGACCTTATAGTTTATCAGCAGGACGGTTTCGGGGAGAGCTTTCAGCAGGTGACGGTGCGTCGCGGTTTCAAGGTCGCCCATGGTATAGTGCAGAGCGGAAAATTCAAAATCGCCGTATACGCTTATTTTATCATCGCCGCGTGAGAGGTGTGCTTCCGTTGCGCCGTAGTGATTTCCGCATTCCTGCGGGCGGATATGCGGCTCGTACTGCTCGGAAACGGTGCTTTTCCAATATCCGAGGCGCGCATGATTATGCAGGTCGATATAGCTCTCTTCGGGTCCGTAGGCGAAATACTCCAGCTCCTCAAAGCCCTCGCGGAGAATCAGCTCGAGAGCAAATCTCGGCAGGCGGCTGTCCTCCTGTATATATTCCGGCTCTGCCGCCGAGATGTTTATCCTGATGCCGCCGCCGAATGTGTATTTTGCCGTCATGCCGAAGAGCGGCGTTCTCGACGGTGCGCCGAAGGAACCGCGGAAGATTATCTCGGGTGCGCCCTCTTCATTTATCTCGCATGAGTAAACATCAAAATCTGATGCGCGCAGGTGCATATTTTCCCAGCGGCGCTTTACATTCATGTGGTTGTCGGTCATTGCCATCCATGCGGTATAGCGCGCGGGAGCGGCAAGATATTCGCATCCGTTTTTCTTTATCGAGGTGGGAATGCCGAGCGCTTTATCAAAGGTATATGTCATCGCGCCGTCGGCTATTGTGATGAAACGCGCGCCGTTTTCGGCGATATGCGCTTCTCCCGCTACCGCTTCGGTTTTTTCCTTTGCAAAGGGAAGTACAACCTGCTCGTGCGCAAGCTCATCGCCTGCCTTTGCCCAAGGCGTATTTACGCTGTAGCGGAATACGAATTCGACTGTCGCGGGATATCTGCCGCCGCAGGGAAGCGAATCTATATGAACTGTCTGCGTACCTTTTGCCGCGACATTCAGCGGGAAGCTGCCGCTTTGCAGCGTATCCTTGCCGCAGAGAACGGTATATTCAAGCGTGCATATCTTCTCAAGCGGGAGGAAATCAAGCGTATTCGTTATCTCAAAATCGCCGTCGCCGAGATACCGCACTCTTGCGGGAGTCATGGCTTTTTTCATCGTTTTCATAGCGGTGTGCGGTGTTCTGTCGGGATAATTCAGCCCGTCCACGCAGAAGTTGCCGTCATGCGGATATTCGCCGTGGTCGCCGCCGTAGAGATAGTAGGGTTTGCCCTCTTCGTCATGGCAGAGTATCGCGTGGTCTGCCCATTCCCAGATGCAACCGCCCATCAGGCGCGGATATTTATAGAAGAGCTCCCAGTATTCCTCGGCATTGCCCGGTCCCAGTCCCATTGAATGTTCATATTCGCAGAGGAAGAAAGGACGCTTATCGCGCAGGTCCTGTCCCTCGGCTTCCGTAACCTCAACCGTCGGATACATTGTGCTGACTATATCCACACAGGGATGAACGGAATCGCCTTCGGGTCCGTATTTGCGGTAGAGCGGGTCTATTGTGCGCTCATAATGCACGGGGCGGGAGGGGTCGGCTTTATGCGTATAATCAGCCATGGCGACATGATTTTCGCCGAACATGCTCTCGTTTCCGAGCGACCACATGATTACAGAGGCGTGGTTTTTATAGCGCTGCACCATATATTCCATCCTGTCAAGGAAAGCCTCGCGCCAGAGCGGGTCGCCCGATATCGGCTTGCCTGTATCCTCTATGCCGCGGATGAAAACGACGCCGTGCGTCTCTATATCGCATTCGCAGACAACATAGAAGCCCAGCTCATCGCACATCTCGTAAAATTCGGGTGCGCTCGGATAGTGGGAAGTGCGGATGCAGTTAATATTATTTTGCTTCATGAGGATAAGGTCGCGCAGGATATGCTCGCGCGGAACGGCATAACCGAGCGCGGCGTCGGTATCATGGCGATTGACACCTTTCATTTTTACGGGGGTGCCGTTTACCTTGAAAACGCCGCCGCTCCATGAAATCTCGCGGAAACCGACTCTTATGCGGATAAATTCGCCGCAGGCGGAAAATACGACAGTGTAGAGATTCGGCTCCTCGGCATTCCAGAGCTTCACATTCGGGATAAACGGCTTGTCCGTGATGAAATTGCCGTCGGCATCGTAAATTTTACAGGAATATTCGCTCTTTTTGCCGCGGAATGTGACGGAAATATCGAGCGCGCCGCTGTTATCTGTCTTTATCGAGATATCATCGATATGGTTTTCGGGGCGGGTGAGCAGATATACATCGCGGAAAATTCCGTTGAAGCGGAAGAAATCCTGATCCTCGAGATATGAGGCGTCACTGCGCGTGAAAACGGCGACATGGAGAGTGTTTTCGCCGTTTACGGCATAGTCGGTGATATCAAACTCCGCGCCGTTATGCGAGCATTTCGACATACCTGCGCTCTTGCCGTTGACATAGAGCAGGAAAGCGGAGCATACGCCCTCAAAGCGCAGATAAATGCGCTTGCCTGCGGCTTTTTCGAGAGTGAACGTGCGGCGATAAAGCCCGACGGGGTTTTTCAGCGCGATATGCGGCATATTCATCTGCATGGGGTAGTTTACGTTTGTATACTGAATCTGACCGTAGCCGTGATTCTGCCAGCAGGAGGGAACGGGCAGCTTTTCGCTGAAATCAGCCGCCGTGATATCCTCGGGAAGCTCAAGCGGCGTTTCGTAATAGCGGAAATCCCATTCGCAGCCCGAGAGCAGGCGATAGCTTTCGTCGCGCATGCCCACGAGCGCAGCGCTTTCACTTGCGCAGGGAATATATGCGGCGCGAGGCGCGGTTCTTCCCACACCCTGATTTTTCGGATTAAAAAGCTCTTCTGTAAACATTTCATTTACCTCACTTGTTTTGAGCAATCTGTATTTCAGCCCATGAAACCGTTCCGCTTCCGCCGCGGCTGTATATTTCCGCTACGGTGACGGGCGGCAGATTGCCGTCGTTTGCTATTTCAAGGGCATGGTATTCCATATCGTTGTACATCGGAAGCGCATACGGGACTTTGCCGATATACCTGCATGACATTGCGTTTGCATATGCCGCCGGAATCGCGCTTTTGTTTTCTCCCGTGAAGCCGAGGACGAGAGTTACCCGTGCATCTTTCGGTATATTTCCCGTCGGTATGCGCAGAAGCGAATAGCCGCTCTCGGAAACTTTTGCGGGGAGCTGGCGGATTCTTGCCGCACCCGGGGCTGAGACATCGCAATAGGTCACGATATGGCGGCGGTCGCTTTTCTCAAGCAGAGAGGGACTTCCCGCCGAGCGTAGAAATTCGTCCATGCCGCGGTTTGCAAGGCAGTCGCCTTTTTCGCTCTCGTGCACGAGCGTGTCCATATAGTTGAAAAGGTATATCCCGTCCGCGCCCATCGACAGGTAGGCACAGCAGGAGCCGCGTGCGCTTTCGAGCGTATTTGAAAGGTACTTTCTCGGGCGGCGCGGATAAGGCTCGATGAGAATTTCAAGCCCTGCGAGAATAAGCACGCCTTTTTTCTCGAAAATGCGCTTCCATATATCTATCGGCATATTGTTGTCTGCGCTCGACCATCGCGGGCTGACGGTTATCACATCGACAAGACCCTCATCTGCCCAAGTGAAAGCATCAAAGCCGAGCCGCATGGCAAGCTCGGGGTCGGCAGGCAGGCGCACTGCGGTCTTTATCCTTTTGCCGCGCTTTTCTCCTGCCGCCATGATGAGACTGTGCGCACTGCGCATGAAATCCGTCATTACGGCGATGCCCTCATATTCTCTGCCTACGCAAAGGCAGTACGCCTCGCGCATGAAATCCAGCTCTATGCCGTCGGCATCATAGCGCGCAAGCGACTCCTCTATCACAGCAAGGTAATAGCTTCGTACATCCTCGCGCATATAGTCAAGCGCACAGTCGTAGTTTGATACAGGCTCGCGGTATGGCGTCCGCCTGTATTCGGGATGCGCCTCGACAAGCTCGCTGTTCAGAAAATCGCCCTTTTTCGCCGAGCCGTGGATATCGTTCATGCGGATGCTTATCCAAGGGCGGATGCCTGTTTCCCGCAGGCGCTCTATCCACATGGCGCGGTAATCGAGCCCTGCGGCATAGAGGTCGCTGTTCATTTTCGCGCCCCATGTAACGGTGTTTTCACGCTCGTCAGTTATTTTGCCCGAGGAGAGCCAGAGGCGATATTTATCTATCGCATTGTCCGTGCGCCTGCTCGGATACCAGCACATGCTTGCATTGAGGCAGATGAGAAAATCCGTGATATCCGTTTCTTTATATCCGTCGATAAACGAATTTATATCGTCGGCGGTGATATCGTATTTTCCCGCGCGCATCCGCTCAAAAACGAAATGATTAGGGTCTTCATTGAAAAAAACGTACTTTTTCATATCCGTCTCCGTTTCAGACAAGCTGATTTTTGTTTCTGATGTATTCTATCTTTTCCCGCAGGGCGGCGTTTGCCTCCGAAGAGAGCATCGGGTCGGCGGCGAGAGTTTTGTCCGCCTCGTCAAAGGCGGTGTAGAGCGCCGCGGAGTCACCCATATTGATATACGGGAGCGAAAGCTCACCGCTCTGTCGTATCTTGCCGCTCCGGCTCTCTATGAAATCGCCGGGACCGCGTGTTTCGAGGTCAAATTCCGCTATTTTATAGCCGTCGGTGGTAGAGGCAAGCATTTCCAGCCTTTTGCGTGCATCCTCTCCCCTGCTGTCGGAAACGAGGACGCAATATGACTGCATCGCGCCTCTGCCGACTCTTCCGCGGAGCTGATGAAGCTGGGAAAGCCCGAAGCGCTCCGCATTTTCCACTATCATGAGCGTTGCGGTCGGCACATTCACGCCGACCTCGATTACCGTTGTCGAGACGAGAATCTGCACCTTTCCCGCGGCGAAATCACGCATTATCCTGTCCTTTTCCGTGCCGTTCATTCTGCCGTGCATGAGTGCCACGCGATACTGCGGGAAAATTTTCTCGGAAAGCTCGGCGTAATATTCCTTTGCCGAGCGGAGCTTCGGCTTTTCGCTCTCGCCGGAGCCGAAAAGCTCATCGAGCGAAATCTGCTCGCCGTTTTCATCCTCGAACTTTTCCTCTTCCTCTATCGCGGGGCAGACGATATATACCTGCCCGCCAGCATCGATATTTTTCGATATGAATTTATAAAGCCGCTCCTCATAGCTGCTGTCTACGAGAAATGTGTCTGTCTTTCTCCTGTTCGGCGGCATTTCGTCCAGCGTGGAAATGTCGCTGTCACCGTAGAGAACCATCGCGAGTGTTCTCGGTATCGGTGTCGCGCTCATGGAAAGCGCATGGACGGATGTGCCCTTTGAAAAGAGCCGCTCTCTCTGACCCGCGCCGAAGCGGTGCTGTTCATCTGTTATCGCAAGCCCGAGGCTACGGAAATGCACGATATCTTCGATGAGCGCATGGGTGCCGATGACGATATCCGTGCTGCCGACGGCGAGCTTGTCGTAGATTTTGTTTTTCGCCGCCTTTGTGAGCGAGCCGGTCAGCAGAGCCACACTGTAGCCGAGCTTTTCAAAAAGCGGGGCAAGCGCCGAATAATGCTGGACGGCAAGTATTTCCGTCGGTGCCATGAGAGCCGACTGATATCCGTTTTCGGCGGCGCAGAATAGCGCATATGCGGCGCAGAGCGTTTTGCCCGAGCCGACATCGCCCGTGAGCAGTCGCTCCATGAGAAAACCGCCGGAAAGGTCGCTGTCGATTTCATCCATCGTCCGCAGCTGCGCACCCGTCGGCGAGTAGGGAAGCAGACAGAGAAGCTTTTCTCTGTCCGCTTTTTTATATGGTGCATCGGCTTTTCGCCTCTCTCTTTTGCCGGATATGCGCGAGAGCAGGGCAAATGTATAGAGATCGTCAAATACCAAGCGCCGGCGAGCGATATCAAGCGTTTTAAAGCTGTCGGGAAAGTGAATCCCGCGCAGAGCATAGCCTATATCGCAGAGCGAATGTCTGCGCCGCAGCTCAAGCGGCAGGGTCTCTTTTATGCCGTCCTTTACCACGGGGGAGAGCAGGAGCGCGAGCGCACCCGAAACGGCTGCCCGCATCTGCTTCTGTGAGATTCCCGCCGTCAGCGGATAGAGGGGGCTGAGCGGCAGAAGTCTCGCGCCGTCGCCTGCCGGCTCGGCTATGGGCGATGCCATGGAAACGCCCGTGCCGGTGCGTTTCACTCTGCCGTAGAAGCGGTATGTGCCGCCCTGCACTATGGAATCCTTTATATAAGGCTGATTGAAATATGTTATCTTGCAGCTTCCCGTATCGTCAAAAGCTGAAAATTTTGTGAGAGTCATGCCGCGGCGTATCATCGCCGTCTGCGGTCGCCCCGAAACGGTGAGAACGAGCGAGCATACGGCTTCGTTTTCGATATCGGCGATATTTCTCACATCGCCGCGGTTTTCATATGCGCGCGGATAGTGCCGCGCCACATCCCATATGGTGGAAATGCCTATTTTTGCGAGCGCCTGTGCCTTTTTTTCGCCTATGCCGGAAAGATAGGTCACAGGGGAGCTTTTGCCTGCTTCAAATCTGTTTTTTGCCATATCGGCACTCCTTCCCACGCTGAATTATATAAAAAATTATATCACAAGAGCGTTTTTTAGTCAATAAGATATTGAAAACTCGGCTATAAAGTGGTATAATATACTGAAATATAATTAAGCTATGACAAAATCGGAGGAATTTTCATGTCTTTCACGGTCGAACCGAAGATACTGCAGGGCTTCATGGAGCTTTTGCCCCGCGAGCAGGTGGTTTTCAACAGAATATACGATAAGATACGCGAGGTTTATGAGCGCTTCGGCTTTCTACCGATAGATACGCCGACCATCGAGCGCTCCGATGTTCTGCTCGCAAAGGCGGGCGGCGAAACGGAAAAGCAGATTTACCGCTTCACAAAGGGCGAAAACGATATCGCACTGCGCTTTGACCTCACGGTGCCGCTTGCGCGATATGTCGCCATGCATCAGGGTGAATTGGTTTTTCCCTTCAAGAGATATCAGATAAGCAAGGTTTTCCGCGGAGAACGCCCGCAGAAGGGGAGATACAGAGAGTTTTATCAGAGCGATATAGATATAGTCGGCGCAGAGGAGCTGCCGCTCGCTTACGATGCGGAGATACCCACGGTTATCTATAATGTTTTTCGCGAGCTTAAGCTCGGCGATTTCGTGATAAATCTCAATAACAGGCGCCTGCTCGGCGGCTTTTTCGAGAGCATCGGCTATGCGGAAAAGACTGCCGATATCCTCCATATTGTGGACAAGCTCGACAAGATAGGCGCGGACAATGTAAAAAAAGAGCTTCTCGCGTCCGGTATCGACGAGGCGGGCATAGGCAAGATAATCGAGTTTATCTCGCTTGACGGCACAACAGACGAGATACTGGGTAAACTCGGCGATATCTCCGCCGACAAAAACGACGATTTCAAGAAAGGTCTTTCCGAGCTTACCGAGGTATGCGCGTATCTGCGCGGCTTCGGCGTGCCGGATGAAAATTTCCGCCTCAATCTCACGATAGCAAGAGGACTTGACTATTACACGGGCACAGTTTACGAAACATTCCTTCGCGGACACGAAAATATCGGCAGTGTATGCTCCGGCGGCAGATACGATAATCTCACGGGATACTATACGGATAAGAAGCTTCCCGGCATCGGCGTTTCGATAGGGCTGACACGCCTCTACAGTGCGCTGCGCAGTGAAAACCTCATAGAGGCTGAGGGTGAGAGCCTGACAAAGGTGCTTGTCGTTCCGATGAGCAGTGAAGTGATGCCGAGTGCCGTGGCGGCGGCGGGAGTCTTCCGCGCGGCGGGAATAAATACCGATGTCTACTACGGCGAAAAGGGCATGAAACCGAAGATGAAATATGCAAACCGCCTCGGCATTCCTTTTGTTGCGATAATCGGCGAAACGGAAGCGGCAGAGGGCAAGGTCATGCTCAAGGATATGACCCTCGGGGAGCAGAGCGTGCTTTCTCCCGGGGAAGCGGCAGAGATTATCATCGCTAAAACAAGACAATAATTCGAAAGGAATATACAGTTATGGCAACATTTGAAAGAACAGACAAAAGAACGCATTATTGCGGAACACTGCGTTCCGCTGATATCGGAAGCCGCGTCAGCGTTACCGGTTGGGTACAGCGTCAGCGTGACCTCGGTTCGCTCATTTTCATAGATGTGCGCGACCGCACGGGCATAGTTCAGCTTGCTTTCGACAGCAATACGAATAAGGAGCTTTTTGACCTTGCTTTCCGCACGAGAAGCGAATATGTCGTCTGCGCCAAGGGTACGGTACGTCCCCGCGGAGAGGGCGCCGTGAATAAGAATCTGCCCACCGGTGAAATCGAAGTGGAGGTCGACGAATACAAGGTGCTCAGCGTTTCACAGACTCCTCCTTTTGAAATTCTCGAAAACAGCGATGTCCGTGCCGAGCTTCGCCTGAAATACCGCTATCTTGACCTGCGTCGTCCCGATATGATGAAAAATATCATCGCACGCTCCGAGATAACGAAGATAGCAAGAGATTACTATGCGCAGAACGGTTTTATCGATATAGAAACGCCTACGCTCATCAAGCCTACGCCTGAGGGCGCACGCGACTATCTCGTTCCCAGCCGTGTTCACAACGGAAAATTCTATGCGCTTCCGCAGTCTCCTCAGCTCTATAAGCAGATACTCATGCTTTCGGGCTTTGACCGCTATTTCCAGATAGCGCGTTGCTATCGTGATGAGGATTTGCGCGCCGACCGTCAGCCGGAATTTACGCAGATAGATACGGAGATGTCCTTTGTCTGCGAAGATGATGTAATGGCTGTTCACGAGGGCTTTATCAAGTATGCTTTCAAGAAATTTTACAATATAGATTTGAATTATGATTTCATCAAGATGCCTTATGCCGAGGCTATGGAGCGTTTCGGCTCGGATAAGCCGGATCTGCGTTTCGGCTTCGAGCTGAAAAATCTTTCCGACATCCTCAGCGGCTGCGGCTTCAAGGTGTTTGCGGGTGCTATCGAGGCGGGCGGTTCCGTGCGTGCCGTCAATGTAAAGGGCGGCGCTTCCTTCTCGAGAAAAGAGATAGATTCTCTTGCCGATTTTGCCAAGACATATAAGGCAAAGGGACTTGCATGGCTCAAATGGGCAGAGAGCGGGGAGATTTCCTCCTCTTATGCGAAATTCCTTTCCGAGGAAGAAAACGAGGCTGTGAAAACAGCTATGGGCGCGGAAAAGGGAGATCTTATCCTCATCGTTGCCGATAAGAATCAGATTGTTTTCGATGCGCTCGGTGCGCTCCGCGTGGAATGCGCAAAGCGCCTGAAAATGCTTGACCCGTTTGATTTCAAATTCCTTTGGGTCACGGAATTTCCTCTTCTCGAATACAGTGAGGAGGACGGCAGATTTTATGCAAAGCATCATCCTTTTACCGCACCTATGGATGAAGACATGCAGTATATCGACAGCGACCCCGCAAGAGTACGTGCGAGAGCATATGATATCGTGCTCAACGGCACGGAGCTCGGCGGCGGTTCTATCCGTATTCACGATCAGGAGCTTCAGTCAAAGATGTTCTCCGTACTCGGTTTCACTCCCGAGGAAGCACAGGAGAAATTCGGATTCCTGCTCGATGCCTTCAGGTTCGGCGTACCGCCGCACGGCGGTCTCGCATTCGGTCTCGATCGTCTTGTCACGCTGATGCTCGGACTTGAGGATATCCGCGATGTTATCGCTTTCCCGAAGGTTCAGAATGCAAGCGAGCTGATGACGATGTGCCCTGCACCCACGGATGCAAAGGCATTGGACGAGCTGGGGATTGCCATAATCCGCGAGGAAGAATAACTTTTGGAACGCTAAAAAAGCACAGACCGAAAAAGTGAAACGGAAATGTTTTAATCAGACAAAGACATTTATGAAAGTCTGAACTTTTTGATAATATCGATATAATGAAGGCAGGCAATCCGCTCGCGGGTTGCCTGCGTTTTGTTATATTCACTTTTTCTCTCGCCGAAATCCGTCTCTGCCGTACGGTTGTACGGCGAC
>ERZ1031114.481-NODE-481-length-11982-cov-5.838685_pt1 | contig 11982 bp, 15 predicted proteins | sample MGYA00518740_ERZ1031114 | MGnify/ENA primary metagenome ERZ1031114 (study PRJEB33719, sample SAMN04261276) | wastewater metagenome | biome: rural village; feature: human; material: feces | host: Homo sapiens | place: El Salvador | collected 2013-01-14 ... | reverse complement strand
GAACCACCCGCCGGCCGCACAGGCGGCCAGCAGAACCAGGACCAGCACGACATCGAGGAAGGTCTTCACGCGAGCACGACCTTCGCCTGGGTGAGCTTGGTCTGAAGGGCCTTGACGTCCAGTTCACGCGGCGTGCAGCCCTTCAGGGCGGCCATCGCCGCCGCCGTTCCGGCGGCCTGCCCGGTGACGAAGCACGGGCAGATGAGGCGGAACGTGTCGATCGTGTCCGGCGCACCGAGCATGCGCCCCGCACAGAGGACGTTCTCCACGCCCTTCGGGAGGAGGGCGCGGTACGGCACCTGGATGGCCGCGTGCGCGCCGTCTTGCCCGAACATGCCGATCGAGTCGGCGGGACGGTAGTCGCCGCGCAGCAGCGCGCGGTCGACGACCAATTCGGCGTCGATCAGACGCGAGGCGCGCGGACCGATCTGCGAGCAGGTGTTCGCGATGAAGACCTGTTCCCAGCCGGGCTCCTGGCGCATCGCCGCGACGTGTTCCCACCACTTCCTGCGGAAGTCGATCTCCGCCGCCGTGAGGTCACGCACGTCCAGTCCGTTGCCCTTCGGGCCCGTCCCGAAGTTCCCCCACCAGGTGGAGGGGTTCGCCTCGTTCGAGCGCGTGGGCCACTTATTGAGGACGGGCGCCTTGACCTTGCCGTCGACGCCGCGCGGCGGGGCCTTCGCGGTGACGCGGTCCATGTTCGCGAGGCGCACCACGTGGCCGATGCCGTGCGTGATCTGGCGGTAGTTGCCGCCGGCCGCGAAGAGCACGTCGCCGTCGCCGGTACAGTCGACGACCTGCTTCGCGAGGATCGCCTGCTTGCCCTGCTTCGATTCGAAGACGACGCCGAGGACCCGGTTCCCCTGCTGGACGACATCGACGCCCCAGCAGTGGAAGAACATGTCGATCTTCTCCTCGGCGACCATCGTGTCCATCAGGTACTTCGCGCCTTCGGGGTCCACCGTCGGCTGCCAGTGGGTCCGCTCCAGCTTCGCGGGGCGCGGACGGCACACGTAGTCGCCGAGCGCGATCGCGCGGTCTGCGAACTCCTCCGTGAGGCCGCGCGTGACGAGCCGCCACGTACCGCCCGCGAGCTTCTGGGAGGTGCAGAGCATGATGAGCACCATACCGTTCGTGAAGAGTCCGCCCAGCGAGCCGTAGCGTTCGACGAGCGCGACTTTCGCGCCCGTGCGGGCGGCGGCGATGGCGGCGGCGAAGCCGGCGGGGCCGCCGCCGACCACGATGACGTCCGTCTTGTGGAAGATCGGCACCTCGCGCGCCGGGCAGACGACCTTGCCGTCCTTGAGCGCGCAGCTCGGGCCGTCTTCGATCGTGTGGCCGAGAGGGAAGATGTTCTTGCCGAACCAGACGTTGTCCGGATCGCCCACCGAGCCGGGCGGCAGGCGGTTCGTCGTCTTCACAAACTCGTCCGCCACAAGCGGCGCGCCCGCCAGGGCCGCGCCACCGATGCCGAGGCGCTTCAGGAACTCTCTCTTGCTGATGTTCATCGCCGTTTTCTCCTCATTTAAGACAACACTGGAAATGACCTCTCGCGGTCCACTGGAAATGCACACTCTCCATTAAACGCACAGATGCGTAGCATCTGCGTTCCATCGTCCAATCCTACCACTCCGGCGCCATCAGGTCGCGGGCGTTCCGGCGCCCGCCGCCGCGAGGGGCGCGAGCACGCCGCCGTTCGCGCCGGGTTCGCCGGCGAAGAGGATCATGCCTTCCGAGACGCCCACGCTCATCTTGCGCGGGGCGAGGTTCGCGACGAAAAGGACCTCCTTGCCGACGAGTGCCGCCGGGTCGGGGTACGCGCCGCGAATGCCGCTGAAGATCGTGCGGTGCCCGAACGCACCGCAATCGAGATCGAACTTCAGGAGCTTCGCGCTCTTCGGCACGATTTCGCAGGCGGCGACGCGGCCGATGCGCAGATCGAGCTTCTCGAAGTCCGCGAACGCGACCTCTGGCTTGAGGGCGGGCGCGGCGGAGGCCGAGGCCGCCTCGGCCTTCTGCTCCGCCTGCTCCGCGCGCGCGGCCTTGTTCTTCGAGGCGCGCGACTCGTGGGCGACTTCGCCGGAGTCGGCGGGCTTCACCTTCGCCTTCTCCACCATCGCCTCGACCTGCTTCGCGTCGATGCGCGTGGCGAGGTACTCGTACTTGGAGATCGCGGCGTTCTCGACCGTTCGCGCGGCGTCCTCCCAGGCGTAGGGGGCCTCGCCGAAGAGTGCGGCGACCTTCTCCGCGTAGACGGGGAGGATGGGCTTCAGGTAGATCGCGAGGATGCGGAAGACGTTGAGGATCGTCGTGAGGGTGGTGCGGGTCGTCTCGGCGCCGTCGGGGGCCTTGACGGTCTTCCAGGGCTCGCGGCGGTCGAAGTACTCGTTCGCGGCGTCGGCGATCTTCGTCACCTCCACGGGGACCTGCGAAAAACGGCGGTCCTCGTAGTGGCGGGCGATCGCGTCCGCGCGGCTGCGGGCGAAGGCGACGAGTTCGGCGCCCTCCGCGTCAAGCGCCCCGAGGCGGCCTTCGAGGTTCTTGTTGAGCATCTGCGCGCCGCGCGAGGCGAGGTTCGTGATCTTGCCCACGAGGTCGCCGTTCACGCGCTGCACGAAGTCCTGCAGATTGAGGTCCATGTCGTCCGTCGTGCCGCCGAGCTTGCAGGCGTAGTAGTAGCGGAGCGCCGGAGCGGGCAGGTGGTCGAGGTAGGTGCGGGCGTTCACGAAGGTGCCCTTCGACTTCGACATCTTCTCGCCGTTGACGGTGAGGAAGCCGTGGACGAAGATCTTGTTCGGCTGCGCGAAGCCGACGGCGTGGAGCATCCCCGGCCAGAAAAGGCAGTGGAAGCGGATGATGTCCTTCCCAATGAAGTGGTAGCGCTCCGCCCGGGGATCCTGCCAGTAGTCCGCGAAGTCCTTCCCGTTCTTCGCGCACCAGTTCTGGAGCGAGGCGAGGTAGCCGATCGGGGCGTCCACCCACACGTAGAAGTACTTGTCGGGGTAGCCGGGAATCTGGAAGCCGAAGTACGGCGCCGCGCGGGAGATGCACCAACCGCGCAGGGGCTCGTTGAACCATTCGAGGAGCTTGTTCGAGACGTCGCTCGTCGTGTGTTCGGGGATCCACGTGCGCAGATAGTCGTGCTGGGGCTCCAGCTCGAAGTAGAGGTGTTCGGAATCCCGGACGACGGGCGTGGCGCCGCACGTCGTGCAGACGGGGTGGCCCAGCTCCTCGGCGGCGTAGGTGGCGCCGCACTTGTCGCAGCTGTCGCCGTACTGGCCCTCCGCGCCGCACTTGGGGCACGTGCCCTTCACGAAACGGTCGGGCAGGAACATCTTGCAATGTTCGCAGTAGAGCTGCGGCGTCGTGCGCTTCGTGATGCCGCCGGACTTCTCCATCGCGGCGAAGAACTGCTCGGAGAGCGCCTTGTTCTCGGGCGAGTTCGTCGAATAGTAGTTGTCAAAGGCGATCTCGAAGTCCGTGAAGTCCTTCAGGTGCGCGGCGTGGCTGCGGGCGATCAGCTCCTCGGGCGTGATGCCCTCCTTCGCCGCGCGGATCATGATCGGGGTGCCGTGGGTGTCGTCGGCGCAGACGTAGACGCAGTCGTTCCCGCGCATCTTCTGGAACCGCACCCAGAAATCGGTCTGAATGTACTCCACCAGATGTCCCAGGTGGATGTCCCCGTTGGCATAGGGCAGGGCGGATGTGACGACAATGCGACGCTTCTCTGACATGTACTCGAATCTCCTTCGGAAAAAACGTTTTGTATTCTACCAAAACCCCAGCATCCGTGCCACTCTGGAGGCAAAAAGAGGCCGCACGGCAGGAGTCCCTACCGCCGCCGGAACGCGGGAGGCCACGATGCCCGGTAAACGCGATGGCGCGTGTGAGGCGTTCGACTGCGCGTACCGTTCCCCCATTCGCCGGGAAGCGGGCGTGCAGGCGTTTTGCGCAAACGCGGCGGACGTGCGGACGGCGAGCGCGGCGTGGACGACGCCCATGCCGCCGCGCCCGAGCTCGGCGAACGGCTCGAAGTCCGTGCCGTCGAGCGTGGGCAGACTGTCCGCCTCGGGCGAGGCGGACGCACGCCCCGCGGGCGCATCCAGCCCGGCGGCAAGGCTTTTCAGGTTATCGGGAAGTTCCGACGGCATGCTCTAAGGCGCGCAAGTATACCAGATATGCGCAGAACCACCCATGACGGCAGGAATTTGGTATACTCGCCTACCTTACTAAAGGAGTATGCATGGTTGTCTATCATGGCAGCAATATGGAAGTTCGCGAGTCGAAGTTGATCCGTCCGATTCGGACGCTCGACTTTGGACCCGGTTTCTACACGACGTTGAACCGCAATCAGGCGATCGAATTTGCACGTAAAGTCGTTGATCGGAATGACGGCAGAGGAACCGCAACGCTGAACAACTACTCGTTTGACGAAAAGGCGGCATTTGCGCGAGGCGACACGATCCGATTTGACTCGCCTGACCGGGCTTGGCTTGACTTTGTCGTCGCCAATCGCACTGGGGATTATGACGGCCCTGACTACGCCGTCAAGTACGGGCCAGTCGCAAACGACAATGTCTATCGCACGATCCAGCTGTACATGATGGGGGAACTGTCGCAGTCCGAGGCGATTGCGAGATTCAAGGTGAAGGCGCTTTTCAATCAAGTGGTGTTTTCCGATTCGGAGGCATTGCGGCTGCTGAAGTTCGAGGGAAGCGAGGTCTGCGGATGAACGAAAGGCAGTATGGTGCATTCCTCGCGGTCTTCTTGCCGTCCGTCGTCCAGTGCGTGGCGGAGGCAGACGGTATTTCCGAAAACGAGGCGACTTCGCGGTTCTTCAGGTCGGGGCTCTTCGAGAAGCTGACGGACGAGAAACTGAAGCTGTGGCATTATTCCCCCCAGACGCTCTGCGAACTGTATCGGCAGGAGCGGGAGCGCGGCAGGATCATCTTCCCGGAGGAGGCCGGCTGATGAGCGAAGAAGGTGCGTACATGATCTTCTACACGGAGCTTTATCGGCGCGAGAAGAACCTGACGGGAAAGCAAGTCGCCGATTTGTTCTCGCGCTACAATGTCTATGACTACATCCGAAAGTATTTCGGAGCCTTCCACACGATGGGCGAAAAGCTCGTGTTTGACGACATCGACGCCTACATCGCCAGACAGCACTAAACGGACGAAAGGCAATTCTCACTTAAAAAAGTAAAAATTTGTGTCACAAGAGGGCCCTGCAGCAAGGCGACCCCATAAGTGGTTCTGTGCCTATGGGATGCTAAATTCAAGCACGATGTATGGATTGCGAATGACGATTCAGCCTTTGAATGGTGATTATGCCAATGAACAGCCTATTCGTCGAGGATAGTATGAATATTTGGGGCTTTACACTTATACCACAATCAGAGACGACAAAGAAAACGACAAACGGACAAATGCCATTCGTCTGTTCAGAAAAATTGCCCAATAGGTTATCTTTTGTATGCCTATGCAGACACGTCATGTCGTTAGCATTAGACTTGTTGGCAAAGTCAAGATGAAGAGATGTCTCCGGACGTGAATAGGGAGACAATGTGAATGGAGAACTATGGGAATTAAGCATCCAATTGCTGGTATCGACGATTTGGAGTTCTTGAATCCTCGGATTGCGGACGAATGGGACGCCGCAAAGAACCAAGATTTGGATATCTCGCAATACGTCGCGGGCAGCGCAAAGATTGTTTGGTGGAAGTGTGCGTCGTGCGGGTATGAATGGCGGGCGGCGATCCGTTCCCGGTATCAACGCGGTTCGGGATGTCCTCTCTGTGCGCACAGCAAGAGAGGGAAAAGCCGTGTTGAAATGGAAATCAAGAGGAGGGGGTACTTTGATAACGCAGAATTGTTGAAGGACTGGGATTATGCAAAAAACCCTGTTCTGCCGACAGGTTTTACGCCCGTCAGTAATGCATCGGTGTTTTGGAAATGCCATGTGTGCGGGTTTGAATGGGAAGCCAAAATCAGCAACCGTGTCCATGGTCGCGGCTGTCCGGCGTGTGCAGGGAAAGTTCTTTATGTTGGTCATAATGATTTTGCGACAGTAGAGCCAGAACTGGCGAAAGAATGGCATCCGACGAAAAATGGTACGCTCAGGCCAACGGATGTTATGCGGGGACAAGCAAGAAAGGTCTGGTGGCAATGTTCAGTGGGGCATTCCTATTTAGCCTCCCTTAACAAGCGCACTTCGGATCGCACGGGATGTCCGATTTGTAATTCAGGACGACAGACTTCATTTCGGGAACAGGCGTTCTATTTTTACATACAGAAGATTTACTCAAATGCTATTAGCCGTTACCGAGCGGATTGGTTAGGGCGGATGGAACTTGATATTTATATTCCCGAGAAAAAACTTGCCATTGAATATGATGGTGCGGCTTGGCATAAAAAGTCTAACTTTGAACGTGAGCGCAGGAAATATACGCTTTGTCATAAGCATGGAATAAAACTTTGGCGAGTTAAGGAGTTAATGCCTGAGGATGGTCGAGGATTGGCGGACAAAATCGTTTCTGTTCCTGATGTTGAAACGAAAGAAGGGTTCACGCGGCTGTTGTCAACGATTCTTGACGAACTTGATCCGGCAAGCAATATGTGGACACGGAGAGAACCCTTGCAATTTCATAGTGCCATTGATGTTGATCTAGATCGCGATCGCTACGTGATTAAACGATATCAGTCTACCGTGAAGAACTCATTGGTAGAGCGGTGCCCAGATATCGCCAAAGAATGGCATCCTACGAAGAATCGTGATTGGTGTCCGTCGGCATTATCGTGGAAAAGCGAACGGAAGGTTTGGTGGGTGTGTTCTCGGTGTGGGAAAGAATACGAAACGACTATCGCCCATCGGGTTGGCGGGAATGGTTGCCCAGTATGTGCGAAAGAGAAATTTGCCAAGACCTATCGTCGGAATAGGGTTGAGAAGGTAGGCGGTCTTTCTGACAAACGCTTATTGGAGGAATGGAATTACGAAAAGAATGCAGGCCTTCGTCCTGAACAGTTTTCCCCTGGGTGCGAAGACAAGGTGTGGTGGAGATGTCAGACTTGTGGGTATGAATGGCAGGCGAAGATTGCCAATCGGACGCATGGACGAGGGTGTCCCTGCTGCTCCAATCGTGTTGTGGTTAAAGGCAAGAATGATCTTCAGAGTTTGTTCCCCGATCTTTGTAAGGAATGGGATCGGGTAAAGAACGGCGATTTGCGGCCTGATCAAATCACGCCGGGGAAAAATGGAAAGGTTTGGTGGATCTGTCCCACATGCGGACATTCGTACGCGGCACCGCCCGCCCGCCGGACGCGTTATGGTTCAGGATGTCGGAAATGTGCCGACAAAGAAATTTGGAATATTCGCCGAAAGAATCTCATGAAGGGGAAAAGGAAATCTGGAACTCTTAAGCAACTTGAGTTGGGTATTTAAGATTCCATCTTGTCGAAAAGATTTTAGACATTGACTGTGGATATAACGACTTTTCATGGAGTTCCCCGTGCCGAATTTTCGGTACCTATCGAACTCGCAAACGGGAGCTACACTCTTCGCGTTTTTCACGTCTGAACCTATTGCAAGCCTTCGCGATTGCGGATGGGACAAGCCCGTCCCTCCCGAAAAGGGCGAATCCTTGCAGTCCTGCGAAGATGCGGGTGGAACGCGAACATTGCCCCTATGGACATCCGCTTCGAGGACAGCCTTCGGTTGGGGATGCTGTCGTGTCAGGATTTCGTAATTGCCACGTCGCCTTGAAGTGCGAGACTTCCATCAACTCCGCGCTGCTCAGCCTCCCCTTTCGCGCTCGTCTTTCTGAGTTGGGCCTGTTCCCCGTCTCCCGATGCCCCCTCAACCGCGCAAGAGTATTCGCGGAACGGGCAGTGCATTCCTCGCGCGACTTTCAACTTGCCTCGCGAAGAGGCTCGGTGTTTCACCGAAGAAATTTTACTGCACGGTCTCAATCCCATATTCGGGGAAACGACGATCCCCCGTCACGACCACGCAGCCGTTCAGCAACGCCGTGGCGATGATGAAGCGGTCGGCGGGATCCTTGTGAATCTCCGGCAACGCCGAGGCGTGAAGCATGATGGCGTGATCGAGCGGCAATTCCTTCATGCTGTACTGCCGGACGAGCATGTCGGCGAACCTGCCGGGCGTGACGGGGATTTCCAACTCACCTTTCTTCACCTTACGAGCAATCTCCCAAATTGAGATTGACGAGAAGCAAAGGAGCTCCGCGTCTTGAATTGTCTCGCGCGCTGATCGAGAGAGCTTGGCATCGCCAGTTGCCAGCCAGATCAGCGCACACGTATCGACCAGAACCCGTTGCATTAGGCATTCTCCCACTCGGAGGACTCGTCGGAAAACCAGTCAGCATGCATCTTCACCTTGCCAGCGAACCCCGGCAGCGGTCCCATGTTGCGCTTGGGGACAATGGGGACAATCTTGGCGATTGGCCGCCCATAGCGCATGATTGTGAAAGTCGAGAGCTTGCGCTCGACTTCCGCAAGGACACTTGAGAAGTTGGATTTGGCCTCATAGACATTCAGCATTGACTGCATGGATTGCTCCTTTACCTTGATGACGCATATTATACCACAAGTAGGCCAAGATGACCAACTGATGCGCGTTCATCCCTGCATTCACGATGGGAAACGGCCCACGGCTTCACGGCAGGGCCGCAAGCCGGAGCAGGAGCATGTAGAGGCCTGTGCCGACGGCCATCGAGAGCATCATCTGGCGCTTCCAGAGCTGGAGCGCCGCTGTCACGGCCGTGCAGACGAGCGCGGGGACGAGCCGCGCGCCCGTCGTCAGGGGCTCGCGCAGGCAGTAGACGACGAGCAGCCCGAACACGGCGGGGCCGAGCCACTTGCCGAGGTAGGCGACGAACGGCGGCGTCGGACGTCCGGGGCGGAAGACGAGGAACGGCAGGAAGCGCGTGAGCGCCACGCCCGCGACCGCGAGCAGGACGGCGAGGACAATCTGGGCTGTCGTGACGGTCATGCGAGTTTCCTCCTCAGGAACGTGAGCGCGAGCAGGATACCGCCCATCGCGGGCAGCATGAAGCTCTCCGCGCCGCAGGCGAAGAGCGCGAGCAGGGAGACGACGAGCCCGACCAGCGAGCCCGCATGCCGCCGCTCCGTGCGCCAGTTCTCGGCGAAGATCGCCGAGAACATGGCCGTCATGATGAACTCGACGCCCGCGAGATCGACGTGGGCGAAGACATGGGCGCACGCTGTGCCGACGGTGACGCCCGAGACCCAATAACCCAAGACGAGGACGCTCACGACGGTCTGGAAGCGGTGCGGATCGAGTCCGGGCGGCGGCGGATTCGCGTAGGTGACGGCGAAGGTCTCGTCCGTCAGCATCGCGACCATGAGGAACTTCCGCCAGCCCGCGCCGCGAAAGCGGTCGAGCATCGAGATGCCGTAGAAGAGGTGGCGCGCCCCGACGAGGAACGCCATCAGGAAGACGCCGAACGGACGGAACCCGTCGGCGAGCATCGCCGTCAGGATGAACTCGACGGAGCCGGAGTAGACGAACGCCGCCGTGACGACGGGATACCAGCCGCCGAAGCCGAGGCGCACGGCGAAGAGGCCGTAGCCGAGCCCGACGAGCCAGTACGCCGCAAAGAGCGGCGCTGTCAGTTTGAGTGCGTGTCGCAGCACGGTCAAAATCAGCCTACCGGACGAAATTGGTCATCTGCCACGGCTCGCGCGCGAGGGCATCCGCCGCCCTGCGTGCCGACGCGACCTCCTCCGACGCCCTTGCCGTGTTGACGTTCACGTGCGGGCTCCCGTTGACGAATACTGCCTTCATGATTCTTTTCTCTTCTTCAAGTTCTCATGGATCAGAACGGTCTCCGTCTCACTCTCCTGCGACAGACTCTGCCGCCACTCGCGGGAACGTGGGAATTTTACACTATGATATGCGCCGAGGTCACGCTCAGCGTCTGGGCCGACAATCCGGATGCGGTCGCGTTCTACCGACATCTTGGCATGTGCGTCCAGGAATACGTCTTCGAGGACATCCTCTGAGCAAGGAGGCGTTCGCGGTTCTCCGTGAACGTCCTCGCGAGAACGCGGACTTCGCCAAACCGTTTCCTTGCCCGCTCAATGGCAAGAAGCCGCGTCAACACGCCATTTGTCAGTGACAACCTTTATCGCGTCGGGCATTGTAGCATCTCCCGCTCCAGCCCTTTTCACGATCATTCACTACCCACGGCGGCTTGGTCGCGACAAGTGCGCGACCCTCCGGCCTTTTCAAAGGGAGCCAATGTTCTCCATTTTCGGGAGGGCCGCGCTTGCCTCGTCCGCATTGATGTCTTCTCGTTTCCTTTTAAGCCCAATGCCTGAAGACCAACCGCTACCCTCGCATTTATATAAATGCGAGGGTAGCGGTGAGTCCCTTCAACGAGCCGGCTGGATCGCGCGCACCGAGGAAGAGCCCGTCGGCGTGGTCGAGGATGTAGCGGTTGCGCAGGGCGGCGGAGCGGGCATCGACACGGCGCATGGAGTGAGCCGCGATGGTCAGCGTCCCGGCCGTCGGTTCTGGGCGCGGCGGAGCGGGCATCGACACGACATAAAACCTAGAACCTAACCTCTAGAACCTAAGAACCTACCTCCCAATCGGATGGGCCTCCGCCAGCGCGCCGGATTATGCTAAACTATCCACCCGAGGATTTGACGACATGAACACGACGAGCAAGACAGTCTACTTCGACAACAACGCCACCACCAAGGTCGCGCCCGAGGTGCGCGACGCGATGGAGCCCTTCTTCTGCGACCTCTACGGCAACCCGTCCTCCATGCACTTCTTCGGCGGACAGGTCGCGCGCCACGTGGAGAGGGCGCGCGAGGAGGTCGCCGCGTTCCTGAACTGCGAGCCGGACGAGGTCTACTTCACCTCCTGCGCCACGGAGAGCGACAACACCGCGATCCGGGGCTCCGCCGACTGGTACGGCCCGTCGATGAAAGTCGTCACCACCGCCGTCGAGCACCCCGCCGTCCTCCAGCCCGCGCGACGCCTCAGGGCCCTCGGACACGAAGAGGTCGAACTCCCCGTCGACGCCGTCGGCCAGATCGACCTCGGCGCGCTGCGCGCCGCGCTCGCGGGCACGAAGAATGCCCTCGTCTCCGTCATGTGGGCGAACAACGAGACGGGTGTCGTCTTCCCCATCCGGGAGGTCGCGGAAATCGCCAAGGAGTTCGGTGCCACGATGCACACGGACGCCGTGCAGGTGGCGGGCAAGATCCCGATCGACGTCCGGAAGGTCCCCGTGGACATGCTCTCGATCTCGGGCCACAAGTTCCACGCCCCCAAGGGCGTCGGCGTCCTCTACCTGCGCCGCGGCACGAAGATCAAGCCCTTCATGCTCGGCGGACACCAGGAAAGCGGCCGCCGCGCCGGCACGGAGAACGTCCCCTACATCGTCGGCCTCGCCAAGGCCTGCGCGCTCGCCACCGCCCACATGGCGGACGAGGCCCGCGCGCTCGCGCCGCTCCGCGACCGGCTGGAGGCCGGCATCCTCGCCGCCTGCCCGAACGTGCGCGTGAACGGCGACCGCGCGCACCGCCTCCCCAACACGCTCAACGTCTCCTTCGAGTACATCGAGGGCGAGGCCATCGCCTACCGCCTCTCGGACGTCGGCATCTGCATCTCGACCGGTTCCGCCTGCGCCTCCGGCTCGCTCGACCCCTCCCACGTCATCCGCGCCATGGGCGTGCCCTTCATCGCCGTCCACGGCTCGGTGCGCTTCTCCCTCTCGCGCTACAACACGATGGAGGAGGTCGACTACGTGCTGGAGAAGCTGCCGCCGATCATCAGGGACCTGCGCGCGCTCTCGCCGTTCGGTCCCGATCGGGACCCGACGACGTACAAGTAGGCTCTCAGCGGAAGATGATGGCCGAGCCCATCCGCCGCGCGTGCGCGACGACGAGCAGGCCATCCGCCACCTCTTCCGTCACAACCTCAACC
>ERZ1031114.479-NODE-479-length-12002-cov-6.181050_pt1 | contig 12002 bp, 7 predicted proteins | sample MGYA00518740_ERZ1031114 | MGnify/ENA primary metagenome ERZ1031114 (study PRJEB33719, sample SAMN04261276) | wastewater metagenome | biome: rural village; feature: human; material: feces | host: Homo sapiens | place: El Salvador | collected 2013-01-14 ... | reverse complement strand
GATATAGACCGAAAAGATTCCTTAAGATGAGGCAGGTTATTTTTTGAAGGTTACTAAAAGGTTCTTTGAAGTGAAAAAACTTCATTATCTTACCGCTACCTCAGTCAGATAGCACCGCTTCTTCCAATCATTTGACATAGTAGCCGGACTGGATCTCAAGTGTCTCACCTCTCTTGACGGCGATGTTCTTTCCGGTGCAGGAGGTGCCTCCAAGTTTGTACTGGACAATGTAGGTGCCCTCAGGGAGGCTGGTCTCGTAGCACTCCTGATAGGAGTAGACACTGCCTGACGGATCGAAATGATAGCCTTTAGGATCACTCGGACTCTTTGAGTCAATAAAGACGATGTCCGTCATGTACTTGCCTTTCTCGCTGTTGACGAACTTCACATTGCCGCAAGGAATTCTGTTCGGAACCGGGAGGTCGATGAAAAACTCCTTCTTCTCGATGGACCGGTTCTGGACGCCCGGCAGACCGCCAGGATTATTGGTGCAAAGGTCACGGTAGTTCATCTCGCTCAATGTCACCTTCATACGGTAACGGGTGGCGGCGTCGGACTCCACAGTGTTCTCCACACTCCAGACCCAACCGGAATGGAAATCAAAAGTGGCTCTGGATATGGCCGGAGGCTGAGTGTTGACCAACTCCGGCAGGTTCTTCACCTCCAGTTTGTAGTGGATGCTTCCGTCAGACGAGTTGTCGATGATGGACAGGTCCCTGATCTCACGCGTCCTTGAACTGCTGAAGTTGCAGCCTGAACTCAAGGAAAGCCCGGCGCCGGCGGCGCCACCGGACAAACCGGCCTCGAACGACCATGTCACACCGGAAGTGTAGGTCTGGGAGTTTATCGTGGTTGAAGGGGACGGAACCTGATTGAAGCGGACCGGAACCTGATTGCCTTTGTCATCGACCAGGGAGATGTCCACATAGTAGCCGGTCAGGAAATAGCCCATGAAATCGCCGGTCCAGCCATTCGGCAGCACCTTGTTGAACTTACCGGCGTACATCCCGGACGAAGCCACCGAGAACGTGGCGTCAACGATGTAGAAGTCCCCGATGTAGTTGCTCTTGGACGTTTTGAACGCATAGAGCGGGATGACCGAGTAGTACTGCTCGAAGCGGCCTTCGCCCGTCACCCTGAACTCCTTCTTGCCGTCCTTGAAGATCAAGCCCTTGTCAATCTTGTAGTCATGGGACGAGAACAGATGGATGGACTGGAGGAGGTCGTCTCCCGAGGTGTTCGCGGAATGCGCGTCACCGACCCATGACACAAGGCCGTTCAGGTTGGTCGGCGGGAAATCATCCATTGAGAAGACCTTGCCGCTCCTGTGGAACGCCACGAAAAGGCAGTCGTCCAACGTCTCGGCGGACAGAAAACCGATGTTGTGCCGCGAAAGGAACGTCAGCAGATCCGAAGTCGGAGAGACCACGACCACCGCCGCTCCACGCTTGTAAGCGTTCCAGATCTCATCGTCCTTGACATCCTTCTCGCTCACAAAAACCACCTTCGCCTCCTCGCAGGAGACCCTCTTCCCGGTGAATCTTGAATATATCAACTCAAGGATGTCGCCATCCAGTTCAGACAGTACACAGTAGGGCAGGTCCGAGGTGCGGTTCTCCTCGACGGGCTCCGGCTCCGGTTCCGGATCGGGGTCAAGGCCTGATTTCTCTCCGCAGGAGGCCAGCAGGCCAAAAGCCGCGCAAAGCGCAAGTATATTCAGAAAATCAATTATTCGTTTCATGGTCATTGGATTTCATTCAGAAGGTTCATGAATATATTCATAGTTTTACTTGAAGCCGTAGCCGGTTGATAGTCTCACAGATCCTCCTGGCCTCACTCTGACAAGTCCGGTGTAGTTGCGTTTCCTGGTATTGCCTTTCGCGTCCTTGATGTCGCATTGCAGCTCGTAGTCGCCGGCCACCAGGAACAGGGAGCAGGTGTTGCCTTGGCCATAGACGCTTCCGTCATGGTAGCTTCCGGTCTCGGGGTGGCTCTTGTTGTACAGCCTGACATTGGTCATGAAAGTGCCTTCCTCGCTGTTCGTGAGGTCGAATTTCCCGGTCGGCCCCCTGTTGGGCACAGGAAGGTCCTTGGTGACGGAATACTTCTTCTGAACGAACTCAAGATCGTGGTAGTCAACACTTCCCGAGTAGAAATAGGAAGCGCCGTAGACAAGGTTGTAAAGATCTATCACAACCCTGTACTTGGTCTGCACGTCGTAGTCCTCCGCCGGGACAGCCCACACCCACTGGCTATAGAAATTGACGGTCGAGGTCGAGACAAGCGGAGGGTCCGTGATTTTCAGGGATTTCAGGCGAGGAAGATTGTTGATCTCGTAGTCGTAGCCGACCGTGGAGCCTTCGTGCCTGTTGAGCACATCGCAGTCGCTTATTGTGCGGGATGTGCTTGAGGAGATGGAGAATCCCGTGTTTGATGAGATCATCGGAGACGTGCCGCCGGTGATACCTCCGCCGATGGAAAAGCTCCAGCCGGTCGTGTAGCTGGTCGAGCCGATGACGGTCTCCGGTGTCGGTGTCTGGACAAAACGTCCGACTGGAGTTCCAGCGGTGTTTAATATGTAGATGTTAGAACTGAGAGACTTGAGATAGAAACCGCATATCCTCGCTTTCACCAGGCCGTGCGTCTTGGTGAAATTCCCCGTGTACATCTTCCCCGACACGACAGAAACGGTGGAGGTCATGAGGTAGTAATCCATGGCCTCCGAGTCACCACTCTTGAATCCGTGCATCGGTGTGACCTTCAACTGCACATCTATGAAAAACTCGCCCTCAAGGTAATCGTGTTTGGAGGCCGCTACGTTGGTTATCTTCTCCTTGACTTTGTCAGAATAGGTCGTGTACAGGCATGACTCCTCCCAGAAAGAGGACGGGTCGAAGTTGCCGGCCACGTTCAGGATGGCGTTGTTGGTCCAGGAGACAAGGCCGTTGAGGCATTCGTCCACCTCCAGACCCTCCGCCGGAGTCCGCACGGCACAGTGGCCGGAGCGTCCCTGCTGGAAAGCCACACAGAGGAAATTCCCCGCCTCCACACCGAGTTGTTCAAGCAGTATTTTTGACGGATCGCAGACAACCACGACGCGCCCCTTGAGTGTGTCAAGTCCGGAATAGCCGGCCATGTCCGTGACAATCACCTGTGCGTTGTCAGCCGAAGGAGCCGTCTCTTTCAGCCGGCCTTTGACAGCGTCCGCGAAGTCCTTGGAGAGGCCTTCCGAGACCCATGCCGGGAACGCGATCTTCTCGCCGTCGGCGAGTGAGGAAGGCTTGCGGTAGTCGCCTTCAATGATGACCTCGTCACCGTAGTCCGGACTGTCCTTGGAACAGGAGACAAGCGTAAGCACGAACGCCGGTATGGCCAGATAAAGTAAAAGAGAGTGTTTCATGGTATTACAGTCTGTAAGGCAGTTTGCGGTTGTAGTCCTTGTCCACACAGATAGTCGCCGTCTTCTTTGTGAGATTGTAAACGACTGACCATTGCGTGTTGCTTGTGATGTCTCCTCCCTCGGATTGCAGATCTGTGTGCACGGCATCAAGCAGAGACATGCATTCATCTTCCGTCATCACACGGTTCTTCTTTTCCAATGTCTCGTGGAGCTTGTCGTACCGCTCTTTTCCTCCTCCGACATTCCGCCATCCCTCGGACAAATAGAAATTGGTGACGTGGTCGGTGTCAAGCAGGTTCATCGTCCAATCCTTCGCTGACGGATCACTCAGCGGCGGCACCTCTCCCGGGCGGTAATATTCCACGACAACGCTCTTTCCGCTTGCGTCGGCGATCAGGAAATGATAGTTCGAGTCCGAATTCTCACCGTCCGCGAAGAAATTGTGGGACCGGAAAACCTCCACGGCTTGCTCAACGCTTGTACACCTGTCCAGAGCCAGCCTGATGGCTAATGTCGGGACAATGTCACTCTTCCCGGGGTCATGCTGTACCGCCCCGCCGGTACCTCGAAGAGACAGGACACCTATGAACAGTCCCGCATCATTCATCCCGTCCAGACAGCAGTAGATGGATGCGGTCACAGGGATGGAAAGATCCGTCTTCCCGTCCGACAACGCACCGGCCACATAAGTGTCTTTGTCCAGAAATGGAAGGGCTGAGATGCAGATGGACTCATGCACTCCTTTTGTGACATTGTGTACAAGCACATTGGAAGACGACACGAATCTATAGTCAAAGTTACGTCCCACCAGCACGTCTCCTTCCGGGGACTTGACACAGAAAGCACTGCATCCGAAATCCACGCCACCGTCAGCCTTGCCCAGCGGAACTGTTGTCAGCATCGGCACCACTTTTCCGAGAAGTTGCATGCTGGAACTCGCCCCTCCGCTAGACATAACCTCATCGATGTGGTAGTCCGAACTATATTTCACTGAATATAAATGCCCGTCCGCCAAATTCTTCAATGTGGACACCATAGCCTTCTGATCATCATTCCTCAGATAATCGGCAGGGTTTGCGGCGGTTTCGGTTTCTCCCTTATCACAAGAGGACAGAAAGAAAACCGAGACTGAAAGACAAGACACAAGATAGATAAGACGCTTCATCGTTTTGATATTGTTTGAAACATACCCGGAAGCCTCAGGGTGGCTCACCACGCCCAAGGAAGAAATTTGTGAGACAAAAATACTAAATGAAGCACCCGAAGAAAAGACGGCTCCGACGAATTTTGCCGAGCCGTCAAGAAATTGTCGTACGGACAACCTTATTTTGTCAAATCAGCATTTTTTTGCCGAACCGATAAATTACTTATCCGCCATTTTGTCGGGGTCATACCCTCTCTCTCCTTGAAGGAAGCATTGAAATTGCTCACGGAAAGAAAGCCTGATTTTTCCGCGATTTCAGCGATGGACCTGTCAGGATTCTCCAGCAAGGCGCGTTTTGCATAGTCGATTCTCATTCCGCAGATCCATTCCCGGAAAGTCACCTTGTAGGTCTGATTGATGAAAGCGGAAAGATACGTCCTGTTTGTGTACAGGGTTTTGGAAAGATCCGCTATCGTGAGTCCCGGCTTCAGATAGCCTTCCGCCTCCACCCATTCCTGCACAAGACGTTGCATTTCCGGATTGCAGGAGAACGTTTCTGTCACAGGAAGATCCGGTCCCGGGTCACTTTCGATGGCATGTTCGACGGTTTCATAAAAAAGCATGTAGTTCTGGTAACTGACATACAGATAAATGTAGAACGGAACGGAAGACAGCACCCAAACAAAAACAAGATTGTCAGGAAGGAAGGTCAGCACAGAACAACCGATGCCGAAAATGAGCATCCAATATGTCAGTACCGACATCCATCTGACATAGGTCGCGATATGGTCGGAATAGGTGTCATCCATCTTTTTGACGGCCTGATGGTAGGCCTTGAGCAGGTGTGAGGCCAGAGAGAAACCATACAGGGCAAGCATCAGGGCTAATGAATATATCAGGCCGGCTTTCAGTGTGCCGTCTTCGGTGAACAAGAGCGCGGAGACGGACAGGATGACATATAAAAGCCATGACAGACAATGTCTCACAATGATCTTCCGTGTGATGTAGGAGCGGTTCAGAAGTGTGTGCAGAGCCGCGACGAACAACCCGTAGCCGAAGAAATACGTTGAGAGATTCATCACAATCGCGGCATTGACATTAACCTGCCTTATGTCAAAGCACAGATGGACGGCATAATTTGCCGCCAGCACCAAAAGCGCCGCCCCCATTAAATTCCTTGACCGCAGGTAGTTGGCGAACAGCCTCTTGTCCGGGACCTTCCCGAAGAAGAACCTAAAGACAAAGAACGCCATCAGGGTCAAGGCAATGCATAGGGAGTATCTGTACAGATCTATGTTCATGGTGTCAATGCGATGGAATGCCTTTACTCGATGCAACTGGTGAGACAGGTCATCGAGGCGTCGGGACGGAACTCGATGCCGGTGGAGGTGGCGGGGATGAGAACGGTCTCGCCCTGACGGAGGGTCACGACGTGCTCCTGGCCGTCATTCTCATGGTCAACAAGGCTGCCGCCTCCGGCGACGCACATCACGACCACAAAAGAGTCCAGTTTAGAGAGATCCTTGGCGCAAGGCTTGTCCAGGTCGAAGAGCGAGGTGGTGAAGTACTTGCAGCTGACCAGTTTGGTCTCGGCGTCCTTGACGCGGGAATATTCAGTCCTGTAGTCCGGGTAGACATCGTAGTCGATGGCCTCCTTGGCCTGCTCGATGTGCAGTTCGCGGGGCTTTCCGTCAAGACCCAGGCGACCATAGTCATAGATCCTGTAGGTCAGGTCGGATGTCTGCTGGATCTCGGCGACGAAGGCTCCGGCCCCGATGGCGTGGATGCGGCCGGCAGGGAGGAAGAACACATCGCCGGGAGCGATCCTGTAGCTTGCAAGCACGTCGGTGATGGTGTGTTCGTTGACTCTTTGCTCATATTCATCGGGAGTGATCCACTCGGTCAGACCGCTCAGCAGATGGGCTCCCTCGTCGGCTCCGACCACATACCACATCTCGGTCTTGCCTTTCATCCCAGGATGGGTCTTCGCGGCAAGCTCGTCGTTCGGGTGGACCTGGATCGACAGGTCGCTTCTAGCGTCGATAAATTTGATCAGGAGCGGGAACTCCGTACCGGTCTTCTCAAAAACCTTCTTGCCGACGAGTTCAGGACCATATTCATTCATCACATCGGTCAGGCTTTTGCCTGCAAGAGAGCCGTTGGCTATCGTTGAGACATGGCCCGGGACAGCTGAGATCTCCCAACTCTCCCCTATCTTGTGCCGCTTTGTCTTTACGCCCTTGAACGGGGCGATCTTTTCTCCGCCCCACACCATCTCACGGAGATAGGGCTCAAATTTCAGAGGGTACATATTCGTTAAGTTCTTTTTAAACAATTATTTATCCAGCTCTGTCAATGCGAACGCATAGGCTCCGAGAGAGATGGCCTTGCTGGCACCAATCTTCGAACGCATCACGCCGACACGCTTCTGAGGGTCGTAAACAACCTCGCGGTCGCTTCCGTAAACCTTCAGGGAACGGGCCTCACCGCGGGCGAACTGATCGAACTCCGCAGGGTCGTCGAGGTTATAGACCTTCATCTGAACCCTGTTCAACTCATCACCGTTGAGCTGGTGCATCTTGCCGCGCATAGTGCGTAATATTCCTGGCATCAGGTACTTGTAGTTGTTCATCACTCCGCCTCCGATCACGATCAGGCCGTCGATCAGGGTGACCGCCGTGGCCATCGCGTCGCCCGCGACCTCGCCCATCTTGTCGAACGCCTTGATCGCGGCTTCCTTGTCGCCAGGCCTCTTGCCCTCGCAGATCTCCGCGATATCCTTCGGCTCAAGGCCGTGGTCCGGGTTGCCGGTCAGCTCACCGTAAACTCTCTTCACGGCACGGATCGAGGCACCGTCCTCGACGATGATGTCCGGCATGTCAGGATGCTTGAGGCAGAAAGTCTCCACGCAGGAGTTGTCGCCCCGGTTGAGTTCGCCGTTGATCACCGTGCCTATTCCCAGACCTGTGCCAAACGTGTAGCCGATGAGGTTGTGGTAACGCTTCGCGCTGCCGGCCTTGGCAAGCCTTTCGTTGATTTCAGGAAGCACGCCGCCGAGAGCCTCTCCGTAGGCGTAGAGGTCGCCGTCGTTGTTGATGAACACGGGAATCCCGAAAGTGTCCTCAAGGAATGGTCCGAGAGCGACACCGTCACGGAAAGACGGGAAGTTAGGAAGATAACCGCCGATGATTCCGTCCGGGTAATCGGCCGGGCCAGGGAAGCAGAAGCTGATCGCGACAGGTTTCTCCTCTCCAAGTTCCTCTTCGATCTGACGGAATCCCTTGACCATCGTGCCGAGGCAGCGGTCAAGGTTGTCGGCGTTGGACGGAAGTGTGATTGGTTCGCAGCAGAACTCACCACCCTTCATCGCGCCGAAGACCATGTTGGTGCCGCCGGCGTCAAGGGTCATAACAACTCTGCTGTCATTTCTTATATCAGACATATTCTTGTGTTTTTAATTATTGCCGAACCTCCTTGAATATTCAAAAAATCAAGTCTTTTCGTTGCAAAGATAATCATTATCCGTCTTTCGGGCTCATCGTTTGCAGGGAAAATTTGTACCTTTGCACCAATCCTCTATTCTTCACCACTTGTGGTGAAAGCAAGTACCTCCCCCGAGGGGAGGGATTTAGGGTAGGGGTAACGTGAATGAATGTGGGTGGGCAATCACCTTCGGACGTGAGACAAGGTAGTTTACAGCGGGTAGTTGCCTACTTGCGAGAGTTGAAGTTATCTATGCAGAAAAGAAGAAATCGCCAAGGTGGCGAGAACGGCGGCAGGAAGAGCCGCGACAGGAAATTCGGAGCCAGACAGAAGAGCAAAAGAGTGCTGGAAGAGGTGACTGGCAAGGTTCAGATGACAAGGGACGGCTATGTCTTCGTGATCATTGAGGGCGAGCCGGACAACGATGTGTTCGTCAAGGCGTCCAAAACCCGTGGCGCATTGAACGGAGACATCGTGAAATGTGCGGTGACAAGTGAGAGAAAGGAAGCTTCATCCGATGCGGCCAAAGGCGGACGCAAGGACGCGGCCAGACGCCGCGAGGGAGAGATCATAGAGATTGTAGAGCGCAGCCACAAGCCGTTCGTCGGCGTGCTGCACATTGTCGGCCGGCAGGCTTGGGTGCTGATGCAGTCAAGGAATATGCCGTACGACATCAGCATAGATTTCGACACCCTTCCTGAGGGTGCGAAAAGAGGGATGAAAGTGGCGGCTCTGGTCGACGGATGGGACAAGGGTGAGCCGACTCCGAAAGGCCACATAGTGGATGTGCTCGGAATGCCGGGCGAGAACGACACGGAAATGCACGCCATCCTTGCCGAATATGCCCTGCCTTACAGGTTCGAGCCGGAGGTGGAGAACGCCGCGGACCAGATTTCGGACCAGATCACAGAGAAAGAGCTCAAGGGTCGTCGGGATTTCCGCAACACCCTGACATTCACCATCGACCCTACGGACGCGAAAGACTTCGACGATGCTTTGTCATTCAAGAAACTGGACAACGGCAACTACGAGATCGGAGTCCACATCGCCGACGTGTCCTACTATGTGCTTCCGGGGACGATCGTGGACAAGGAGGCACAGGAGCGCGGCACGTCAGTCTATCTGGTTGACAGGACAGTCCCGATGCTTCCGGAGAAACTTTGCAACAAACTCTGCTCTCTCCGTCCGCACGAGGAAAAGCTGACATTCTCGGTGGTTGTGGAGATGACGCCGCGCGGAAAAATCGAGAACCGTTGGTTCGGCCGCACGGCGATCTGTTCTGACTACCGTTTCGACTACGACGGAGCCCAGCAGATCATCGAGAGCGATGGTAAGGAGCCTGCGGATCCGGCCATCGGTCAGGATGTCAGGGAGGCCATCGTGACGCTCAACAAGCTGGCATTGACACTCCGCAAGCGTCGTTTCGCTTCAGGAGCCATCAGTTTCGAGCGTCCGGAGATGAAAGTCGAGGTGGATGCGACCGGAAAGCCGATCAGGGTTTACGAGAAAATCACCAAGGAGGCCAACTGGCTGATCGAGGAGTTCATGCTTCTTGCGAACCGTTCCGTGGCCGAGTTCATCGCCACTTCCGGCAGGATGGACGGCAAGGCCGACAAGAAGGCCAAGACCTTTGTCTACCGTGTACACGGCGAGCCTAACACGGAGAAGATCGCGAGCCTCGGCCAGTTCGTCAGCAACTTCGGCTTCAAGTTCGGGCCGAGCGGCAACGGACGGGAGATCGCCAAATCCTTGAACACCTTGCTTGCCGAGGCAAAGGGCACACCTGAATGCGACGCCTTCCAGATGATAGCCCTGCGCTCGATGGCAAAGGCGATCTACACCACCGACAACATCGGCCACTACGGCCTCGCGTTCAAGTTCTACACGCATTTCACTTCCCCTATCCGCCGCTATCCTGACACAATGGTACACAGGCTGTTGGCCCTCTACCTCGACAATGCCGAGAGTCAGAACAAGGACTATTACGAAGCCCAGTGCCAGCATGCTTCCGAGCGCGAGCAGATAGCGGCGAACGCCGAACGCGACAGCATCAAGTACAAGATGATCGAGTTCATGCAGGACAAGATAGGCAATGAATATGAAGGCTCGATCTCCGGCCTCACCGAATGGGGTATGTACGTGGAGATCAAGCCTACCATGATCGAAGGCATGGTCGCCCTGCGCGATGTGAAGTCCGACTTCTTCGAGTTCGACGAGCAGAACTACCTCATCCGTGGCCGCCGCACCGGCAAGGTCTTCCGACTGGGTGACGCGGTCAAGATCCGTGTGAAGGCCGCCAATCTGGAGCAGAGGCTTCTGGACTACGAACTGGTTGACGCCACCACAGACAATGGCTCCTCCAATGATGGTTCTGGCAACGGTTCCAACCATGGCTCCAGCCACCGTTCCGGCAATGGGGATACGCGCCACGTCCTGGATGGAGAGGGTCGTTCCAACCATGGCCCCAGCCACCGTTCCGGCAATGGGTCTGGCAAGGGTTCCGACAACGGTTCCGGTAGCGGTTCCGCTGACGGCAAAGGCAAGAAAAAGCCTTTCTACGCCTCCGTCGCCCACAACGATGACCAGCCTAAGCGCAAGTCATCCAAGGACAAAGGCCGTCCCCGCAAGAAGTTCGGCCCCAAACCTTCCCGAAACGAGAAGAAGAAAGCCAAATAATTCTTTGGTTTAGTACATAGCAATCTCAAAATGTGGCCGTCACGTGCGGCCACATTTTTTTGTCCAGTGTACGCCCTGTTGGCCGGATAAAATGTAGAAATCATACACTTTGTCCGGCCAAATCGCGATCACCGGACGAACAGCGCTAAGGAAGCAGGTGACGGTGAGAATCTTACAAAAGGCTTTCAGCCACATAACGAGTCTGTCGCGGCAAAAGCCAGATCGGGCTGTTCTTATTTCGGGTGCAGAAGAGGCTGCTTTGCACCCGATATGACTTTCTTATTGGTTTTGGGGTACGAAAAGCCGCTTCTCGCACCCGATACGGTAATTCGAGCTATTTCCCCGAACCTTGCCATTCAGCCCATAACATAAAAGGACGAGCCTATAACACAGAGAGTGACCGCATGGGAAATAATGTCATTGACAAACAAATCACCGCCAAGAGGCAATCCCACATAATCGCCTGAATATAAAGACTATAACATGTAAATAGTCAACGTATCTATAGTAATGTTGAAAAAATAAGTTGCGTCAATCGATAAAATTGAATCACCCTGAACATCTATATATTGCAAATTTAAAGTGATGCAGGTTATTTTTTACATTTCACATAATAGCCTCAAAAAAAGTGAAATTTTTATCTGACGATTGTGGTTGCCTTTCTTATCATTAATGGGGTTGTCTCTATCTTTTGCAATTGGCGGGAACGGTCAGGGCTGTCTGATGGCCATACAGTATAGATGGATGTCCCTTAGGAGGGGTTATCACATCAGGTAAGGAACGGTTGAGAGTGCCATAAGCGCTTACAGGGCCGATGACCGTTTCCGTCAATTGCAAACACCTGAGATGCGCACCGAATACACCTTTGCAGGCAAACACCTGAGATGCACCCTGAAAATACCCTTGCAGGCAAACACCTGAGATGCGCACCGAATACACCATTGCAGACAAACACCTGAGATGCGCCCTGAAAATACCCTTGCAGACACTTGTGGTGGGGGAGACTGTCTTAAAAGTAAAAGTACCCCCCAGTGAGGATTGAGAATCCGTTGTCGCCCCTGTAGTGGGGTACAGACTTTTCTGCTCTCGCCGAGACTTTTCAGACAGTCTGGGGGGGGCACATAAAAGAGAAAAGCCCGGTCCATCGTAAAGACAGACCTGGCATTTTTCCCTTGTTATATGAATCACAAAGGGGAGACGCAATTCCTTGCGTCTCCCCTTCGTGGTCCCAGTAGGGCATGATCCTACGACCCCCTGATTATGAGTCAGATGCTCTAACCAACTGAGCTATGGGACCGG
>ERZ1031114.474-NODE-474-length-12056-cov-4.751771_pt1 | contig 12056 bp, 7 predicted proteins | sample MGYA00518740_ERZ1031114 | MGnify/ENA primary metagenome ERZ1031114 (study PRJEB33719, sample SAMN04261276) | wastewater metagenome | biome: rural village; feature: human; material: feces | host: Homo sapiens | place: El Salvador | collected 2013-01-14 ... | reverse complement strand
ACGGCGATTGCACCGTAAGTTACAGGTAAGTCAAAATCGTTTGTATCAATATTTAAATATCCGCTGTACGGAACTTTTCCGCTGTTTAATTTAGTCCATTTGGTTTCATCTGACACAGGAATTTTATTTTCGGCAGGTACATAGTAGATTTCATAGTCGGAATTTTTTGCGGTGGTTTCAAACATTACCGAATCAAGTTTGTTGTAACCCTCGGAAAAATTAAAAAGATTAAGATATGTGACGCTGTCATCATTTATGTAGTTAAATTCATATGTTGCACCGTAAATTTCATTTTGCATAAGTTTAACATCATCGGTGATTTCCGTGACATCTTCAACAGCAAAATTGTATTTAAAGGTACTGCTAAACAAATAAGAATCTTCGTATGAAAGCCAAAAGTAACCGTTTAAAGTGTTGTAATCGCCCCAACTGTTTTTTACAAGCCATGCTCCGTCGTTTTCGGGTAAAACACCGTTTATTGCTTTGAAATTTTCTTTTGAATAATTATCATCCCATCCGACAATAGCTATTGCATGACCTGTGGATTTTGGAGAACCTCGCGGACAGAAATACGCTGTTCTGTCATTATTTTCGTAATAAGGACTGTGAGAATATGCCGCATAGATTGAGCCGTTATCCATAATCTCTTGCTTAATTTCTTCTTGTGCACAATCGTCGAGGTATTTTATAGCGGTCACCCCGTAATTTACAAAAGCGGAAAGGTCTTTGTCGGGAGTATATTTTTCTGCAAGAGTGTCGTAGTCGCTTTGTTCGATTCCGCCTTGCCAGGAACTTAAATATCCGAGTGCGGTAAATGCATAGCCGTCGGAAGTGACATTGCGCTGCCAGCCTTTACCGTTGCTTTTTGTTGTTGCCCAAAGGTTCATATGCTCGGCAGAAAAATTATTAGCCGTAAAATCTTTTTTTAAAAGTTTTGTTTCAAGCACCGAGAGCGAGGAATATATCCAGCAATCGTTGTATTTTTGGCTTTTCGGAGAATTTACAATGCCAAGCTCCACTGAACTGTATGCAGACGGAATATCATTTTTTGTATTGTCTGAAGTTTTAATTTGAAATTTACTTAATATTTTTGAATTGTTATCAATGCTTGCGGCATTAGCCGATACGCTTACAGCAGAAAATATCATAAGTGCAGATACTGTTGCCGTTATCGCCTTAATAACAGGTGATTTTATCATTTTACATTCACACCTTTTTGTTTATATATATCAAATTTTATTATATCAAAAATTTTCTTTCTTGTAAAGAATATAAACGCTGTTTATACACAAGATAATAGCAATATTTACAGATAAAAGGGGCGACTTTATGGAACTTAGAACTGACCTTGCGGTAGAAGCTCGTGAAATAGCGGGAGAAGATGTCGGAGGTGTGGATTTTGTTCAGTACAGTGAAAACGGACTTGATATTTCAAGACTTGAAGTAAAAACAAGAAAAGCCAGGCAGCAGCTCGGAAAAGAAGAGGGTACTTATATAACAGTAGAACTTCCGTCACTTACCGATAATTTTACCGAAACCGATGAAAGACTTATTACTATAGGAAAGGAAATTCGCAGGCTTTTGCCGGTAAACGGTCTTGTACTTGTAGTAGGACTCGGAAATCCTGAAATCACTCCCGATTCTCTCGGCCCGAAAACAAGCTCCAGAGTGCTTGCTACAAGGCATATTTCGGGTGAGATTGCAAGAAGCACCGGTCTTGACCGCTTAAGACCGGTTGCGGTTATGGCAACGGGAGTAACAGGGCAGACGGGCATTGAAACAGGCGAATATATATTGAGTATTGTAAGAAGAATAAAACCGAATGCAGTTGTTGTAATAGACGCACTTGCATCACGCAGACTTGAAAGACTCGGCTGTACTTTGCAAATAAGCGATACAGGAATTTCACCCGGGGCGGGCGTTGGAAATCACCGTACAAAGATTAACAAAGAAACTATAGGAGTACCCGTAATAGCAATAGGAGTGCCCACGGTTGTAGATGCAGCCACATTTGCATCTGACCTTTTAAGCGTCAATGACCCGCACAGGGCAAGACAGAAAATCACACCGCAGGGCAGGCAGATGGTAGTAATACCGAGGGAAATAGATTTGCTTACCGAGAGAGCCTCAAGACTGATTTCATTTGCGCTTAACGGCGCACTTCAAAATGAATTTAATATTTCCGAGCTTGTTTCGCTTATGTAGGAATTCGGTCATACATTAAAATCATCGGCATATATTTTTATGAGGCGGTGATTTTGTGAAAAAGTTAGGAGCATTAAAAATAACGGCGTCGATTATCCTTGTATCGACTGCCGTTTTCTGCGTTTGTCGGAGAATGCCAGAGTGCTTTGCAAGCGACAAACCTGCGGCGCTTGCGGTTGCGGCACTTACTCTGTCCGACGGTACATATAAATTATCCGATACTGAAACTACAACCCTTGCCAATACCGATACCACACAAAAGAAACAGGAGGAAACACAGCCGATTACGAAACCTGTTACGATTACAAGAAATCTAAACGGAGAAAAAGACAAAAGCGGATATTATGATTCTTTCGGAAACCATGACGGAGAGGCGGTTTACGATATTCTTGCCGAACAGATTGGTGCGAACGGTGTAAAATGCGGTACGGCTTATGTGAAAAACAATACGGGACTTGATTACGATTTTGATTCCGCTTTAAACAGTGAACTGCCTTTTGATGTCGATTCAAACGGAACGGCACAGGTGCTTATTTATCATACGCACACAAGTGAAAGTTATATGGACGAAGATGTTGATTATTTTTACGAAAGCTATTATTCACGCACGCAGAATAATGATTATAATGTAACGGCTGTGGGAGATGCTATTACCGATGTGCTTAATAAGCGAGGAATAAAAACTATGCACGATACCACGGTGCACGACTCAACATACAGCGGTTCTTATGACAGAAGTGCGCAGACCGTTGAAAGTATTATGGAAACCAACACGGATATTAAGGTAATAATTGATATTCACCGTGACGCAATCGGTACTGAAACTCAAAAGGTAAAACCTGTTTTTACATATGACGGTAAGCAGGGAGCACAGATAATGATTCTTTCGGGTTGCGATACCGACGGCGAGATGAATTTTTTAAGCTGGGAGAATAATCTTAATTTTGCGCTTAAAATTCAAAATAAAGCGGAAGAAATGTATCCGGGTATGACAAGACCGCTGAATTTCGGATATTTTGCGTACAACGAGTATATTTGCGACGGTTCTTTGCTTATAGAAATAGGAACAGACGCAAATACAATAGAAGAGGCGGAATACAGCGGAGAATTGCTCGGAAATGTGCTTTATGAGGTGCTTAAACACGGTTTATAATTAAATGTAAAAATAGCTTGCAATATATTGCGACTTTTGGTATAATTTTAATATATGTATCCGCAAGGAGTAATGTAATGAAAAAATACAGAATTTCAAAATCTGCTGTCTGTGTGCTGTTTGCGGTATTATTTATGTTTGTTGTTGCAATCAGTGCCTATGCTGTAGACATTGACGGTGACGGAATTGATGACGGAGATATAGTTGAAACAGAGGTATATACAGACCCTGAATATACAGAGCCGTATACCGAACCCGAAACTTATCCCGAAACCGAACCTGAATATACAGAGCAACCGACTGAATATTATACCGAAGAAGTTACAGAAGAATATACGGAACCTGTATATACAGAAGAACCTACAGAGCCGTATTACGAAGAAACAACAGAATATGATTTTAATAATAATGTAGTCAATGAAACGGTGTCGCCTACACAGCTTTCAACTTCAAAAGTAAGTACAAAGCGTTACGAAACCAATGATGCCGCAGGTGTTGTATATTGGGTTTGCGTAATTGTAGGTATAATTGTTTTGATTTTCGTATTGCTCAGTACAAAAATATCTTATGCGCTTGAACGCAGAAGAGAGCAGAGAGATATTTATTCTTCATAAGGAGAGCAGTATGGAAAAAATTAAAATTGGAAATGTAGAATTTAAGTCCCGTGCCGTACTTGCTCCTATGGCAGGCATTACAGACAGGGCGTACCGTGAGCTTTGCGTGGAATTTGGCGCCGCCTATTGCGTAAGTGAAATGGTCAGTTCAAAGGCGCTTTCTTTCAACAGTAAGAAAAGTGAGGAGCTTATGGAAATTTCCGACTATGAACGCCCCTGCGGTATTCAGATTTTCGGAGATGACCCTAAATGTATGGCTGATGCGGCTGTTCATTCTATGGAAAACAAGCCCGATATTATTGATATAAATATGGGTTGTCCCGCACCTAAAATCAGTTCAAACGGCAGCGGCAGTGCTTTGATGAAAAATCCGCTGCTCTGCGGTGAAATTGTAAAGGCAGTTACAAGTGCCGTTGATGTACCTGTTACGGTCAAAATTCGTAAAGGCTGGAACAATTCTGCCGTAAATGCGGTTGAAGTGGCAAAAATCTGTGAACAGGCAGGCGCAGCGGCAATTACAATTCACGGAAGAACAAGAGAACAGTATTATAAACCTCCTGTCGATTATGATATTATAAAAGAGGTTAATAATGCGGTGTCAATCCCCGTAATTGCAAACGGCGACATAACCTCTGCAAAAATAGCAAAGAAAGTTATGGATTACACAGGCTGTCAGCTTGTTATGGTTGGACGGGCCTCTTTGGGAAATCCGTGGATTTTTTCGGAAATAAATGCTTATCTTGAGAATCCCGACTGTATTATAAAAGCACCGACTCTTGAAGAAAAACTCAATGTAATGTGCCGACATATTGAAAAAATGGTTGAATACAAAGGCGAGCATATGGCTATGCTGCAGGCAAGAAAACTTATAGCAGGTTATTTTAAGGGAATGCGCGGTGCGGCAGAACTCAGAAATCAATCAGGAAAAGTGTGTACTCTTAATGATTTGTACGCACTGAAAAATAAGGCTTTATCATCTGTTTATGATGCTTAAACTTATATATTTTTAGATTAAGGAGAATAATTATGAGTGAAAAAACAAATATTGCAGCTCTTGACTATCTCAACAGCTATGATCCTGCTGTTGGCGAGGCAATGACTGCGGAACTTAAAAGACAGAGAAGAAATCTTGAGCTTATTGCAAGCGAAAATATCGTTTCTCCTGCTGTAATGGCAGCAATGGGCAGCTTACTTACAAACAAGTATGCAGAAGGTTATCCGGGAAAGCGTTACTACGGCGGTTGCCAGTGCGTTGATGTTGTTGAGGAAATCGCACGCAAGAGAGCTTGCGAACTTTTCGGCGCAGAACACGCAAATGTTCAGCCACATTCGGGTGCACAGGCTAACACAGCAGTTTACTTTGCTATGCTCAACCCGGGCGATACAGTTATGGGTATGAACCTTAACGAGGGCGGTCATCTTACACACGGTTCACCTGTAAACATTTCAGGTAAGTATTTTAACTTTGTTCCTTACGGTGTTGACAGCGTAACACACAGAATTGACTATGATAAGGTTCTTGAGATTGCCAAGGAATGTAAGCCAAAACTTATTGTAGCCGGTGCGTCTGCATATCCAAGAATTATTGATTTTGCAAAACTCCGTGAAATTGCCGATGAAGTAGGCGCATATCTTATGGTAGATATGGCTCACATCGCAGGCCTTGTTGCGGCAGGCGTTCATCCAAACCCTGTTCCGTACTGTGAATTTGTTACATCCACAACTCATAAAACACTCCGTGGTCCGAGAGGCGGTCTTATCCTTTGCCGTGAAGAGTTTGCTAAGCAGATTGACAAGGCAATTTTCCCTGGTACACAGGGCGGTCCTCTTATGCACACAATTGCGGCTAAGGCAGTTTGCTTTGGTGAGGCATTAAAGCCTGAATTTAAAGAGTACGGTGCAAAGATTGTTTCTAACTGTAAGGCTCTTGCAGAGGGACTCCTTAAGAGAGGCAATAAGCTTGTTTCGGGCGGTACAGACAACCATGTACTTCTTATGGATCTTCGTGATACAGGTGTTACAGGTAAAGAGCTTGAGGCTCGTCTTGATGAGTGCTATATTACAGTAAATAAAAACACTATTCCGGGTGAACCGCTTTCTCCGTTCGTAACAAGTGGTGTTCGTATAGGTACTGCCGCTGTTACAACAAGAGGTCTTAACGAAGAGGATATGGACAAGATTGCCGAGTATATTACACTTGTTCTCAATGATTTTGAAAACAGTGCCGACAAGGTAAGAGCAGGCGTTGAAGAAATCTGCAAAAAGTATCCGCTTTACGAATAATAAAATTCGGTTTATTTTCCGTTCCGTCAAATTTAAGGCGGAACGGTTTTTTTTGCTAAAAATCTTGACAAATTCTACGAACAAATGTACTATGAAATATATACTAAATTTGAAATGAGGCTGATTATATGAATACTCCTCTTGCAGACAGAATAAGACCGCAATCTCTTGATGATATTGTGGGGCAAAAGCATTTGCTCGGAGCGAATAAGCCACTGCGAAAAATAATTGAAAGCGGAGAAATTCCGAATCTGATTTTTTACGGTCCGTCAGGAGTGGGAAAAACAACTCTTGCTACATATATAGCTAAAAGAACGAACAGAACTCTGAAAAAACTCAACGGCACGACCGCATCAACATCCGACATAAAAGAGGTAGTTTCGGAGTTGAACACTTTTTCGGGAATGAACGGCATTTTACTGTATCTTGACGAAATTCAGTATTTTAATAAAAAGCAGCAACAGGTTTTGCTTGAATATATAGAAAACGGTTCGATTACGCTTATTGCATCGACTACCGAAAATCCGTATTTTTATGTATATAATGCTATTTTAAGCCGTTCGACTGTTTTTGAATTTAAACCGGTACCGCCAGAAGAAATAGAAAGAGCTGTGCAGAGAGCGGCGGAAATTATTTCCGAGGAACAGGAGGTAGAGGTGGATTTCCCCGAAAGTTGTCGTAAAAGAATCGCTCATGGCTGCGGAGGTGATGTAAGAAAAGCTATGAATGCGGTTGAACTTGCTATTCTTGTGGCTGACGAAGTTGACGGAGTAAAAAAAGTCAGCGAAGAAAGTGTTGCGGAACTTGTACAAAAAAGCGCCGTGCGTTATGACAAGGACGGTGACGAGCATTACGATATAATTTCCGCATATCAAAAAAGTATGCGTGGCAGTGACAGTAATGCGGCTTTGCATTATCTTGCAAGACTGCTTGAGGCAGGGGATTTGCCGAGTGCGTGCAGAAGACTTATGGTGTGTGCCTGCGAAGATGTAGGACTTGCGTATCCACAGCTTATTCCTATTGTAAAATCATGTGTGGATATTGCACAGGCTGTCGGCTTGCCGGAGGCGAGAATACCGCTTGCAGACGCAGTTATAATGGTATGCAATGCGCCGAAATCCAATTCCGCATATATGGGGATTAATCGTGCAGCACAGGATTTAAAAGCAGGCAATTACGGTCCTGTACCAAGACAGCTTCAAAATATGCACTATGATGGGGAAGATAATAATAACAAAGGACAGTTTTATAACTATCCGCACGATTATCCGAACCATTATGTAAATCAGCAATATTTGCCGGACATTATCCGTGACAGAGTTTATTACGAATACGGTGACAACAAAAACGAACAGGCATATAAGAACTATTGGGATAAAATTAAGAACAGATAGTATTATAGATAGTCACAAAAACAACATCTTGTATTTGTGCATATTGATATTAATAAATGCTTTTTCTCGCCTTTTTGTTGAATATATACAAATATAGACTAATAAATTTGGCTGTAAGAAAATCAAAATAATTCTCAAAGAGAAAAAAGTATTAGCAAACATTGTTGTATAATATAATTGTCAGAACGTGGGATTATATTATCCACAAAAACCATAAAAAAAAATTTGGAGGAAATTCTTATGGTAACAACAAAGCACAGGGTACTTAGCTTAATACTTTGTATTATGCTTGCAGTATCTGCAGTTTGTGCGGGCACTATGGCAGTATCAGCAGCAACAGGCGATACTGTATATGTTCGTGTAAACAACGGCTGGACAAATCTGCACTGCTATATGTGGACAGACGGTGCCGGCAACAACGAGGCATGGCCGGGTGAGGCTATGACTAAGGTTGAAGATGGCGTTTATTCTTACACACTTTCGGGTGATTTTAAGAATGTTATTTTCAACAACGGCGGTGACGGCAATCAGACAACAGACCTTACTTATGCAGGCAACGGTCAGATTTATGACCTCAGCACAGGCAAGTGGTCAGCTTACTCGGTTGTAATTGACCCAACACAGGCAACATCATCAACTAAGCCGACACAGGCTACACAGCCGGCAACTTCTTCGGGCAATGCAAAACCAATTTACTGCCAGAATGATGCAGGTTGGTCAAATGTATATTGCTATATGTGGAACAGCACCACAGATAGCAACGCTGCATGGCCGGGCAAACCAATGACTGAAATCGGCGATAATGTATGGTCTTATACTCCTAATAAGGCTTATAAGAATGTTATCTTCAGTTCAGGCAGCAATAAGTCAAATGACCTTACAGTAGGTTCAGGCGACCTTTACAACAACAAGACAAATACTTGGTCTGTATATGATACAAGTGATATTCAGGTTACTTCTTATAAAGCAGACCCATCGAGCACAATTTATACAGGTACAGCTGTTACACTTTCAACAACAGCAAATAGCCTTGTAAATGCTACTATCAGCTATCAGATTTCTGTAAACGGCAAGGTAGTATCTCCTATGAGCTCGGCAAACTCGTATGTATGGACACCATCAGCAGTTGGTGAATATACAATCAAGTTTGAGTATTCTGACACAAAGGGCAATACAAACGAGCGTTCACTCACACTTACTGTTGCAGATGACTCAACACTCGTTAAGCCTGTTATTAAAAATGTAACACCTCTTAATCTTAACTTTATCAAGCTCAACACAAAAGCTACAGTTAAAGTTCTTGCAGGCGGCGGTAATACAGGTACAAACCTTCTTTTCTATAAGTATGTAGTTACAGATCCAAACGGTAATAAGAATATTCCTTATTACACACTTAACGATTCATACTCATTTGTACCAACAGTAAAGGGAACATACACAGTTGAAGTATATGTTGAAGGTTCTGACAACTCAAAGGTTTCAAAGACTTATACTTATACAGCTGATTCGAATGTACCGACTACAACACAGCCGACTACATCTGTTATTCCTACAACAACATCACCAAAACCAACCACACCAAAACCAACAACACCAAAACCAACAACACAGCCTACAACTTCAGTACAGCCTACAACAACTCCGTTTATGCTTGGCGACTGCGACGGTGACGGCAAAGTTAATGTAAACGATGCTACATATCTCCAGATGATCATTGCTGAATACAGCGGTATGAAATATGATTTCAAGACATGTGATGTTGACGGTAACGGTGTTCTTGATGTTATAGACGCTACAATGATTCAGAAGATGGTTGCAGAAAAGTAATTTTTAAAACATACGACGATTAACTAAAATAAATTGAGGTACTATTATGACAAAGATTAAAAAATGGTGTGCATTAGTACTTTCTGTAATGCTTGTTATTACAGCAGGCATAGTATCTGTAAACGCTGCTGACGCTGACGCTACAACTGAAGAGGTTGGTGCTGCATCAGCTGAAACAGGCATTACTATACATTATCAGAACAGTGAACTTGCACAGCCATATGTTTACCTTTGGAATTCACTTCCAACAAACAGCGCAATGTCAGATTCATATCCGGGTGAAAAAATGACTGCCTCTTCAAACGGTTGGTTTACTTATGTAATCAACGATGTTACGGCTGTAAATATGATTTTTACAGATAAAGACGGCAAACAGTATTCACCTGAATTAAGAAGAACTACCGGTGAGTGGTGGTACAAAAACAAGAGATGGACAAAGTACAATCCTGATGAAATTGACCCTGTTGATTCAGTGGATATGCGTGAAGAGTCTATCTACTTTGTTATGACAACCCGTTTCTATGACGGAGATACAGGCAATAATGTTCATTGCTGGGATGACACACAGGCAAATAACCCTGATTCAGACCCTGCATGGCGTGGTGACTTCAGAGGTCTAGCAGACAAGCTTGACTATATAAAGGCACTTGGCTTTACAGCTATCTGGATTACTCCTGTAGTTACAAACGGTTCGGGCTATGATTATCACGGTTATCATGCTATGGACTTCTCAACCGTTGATGTACGTTATGAGAGTGATGATTTTACATACCAGGATCTTATTGATGAGGTTCACGCAAAAGGTATGAAGATTGTTCAGGATGTAGTTTTCCAGCATACCGGTAACTTCGGTGAGGCTTATTTCTGCAATCTTTTTGAAAAAGATACAACAAAAGACCTTTCAAATCTTGAAGAGTCAATGATTCCTACAGACTTACTTCTTGACACATACGGACTTAATTCAGCAGAGGAATACTGGGCACAGAAGCCTGGAATTCAGTATTCTGAAAGACTTAACCTTATGAAGAATACAACATACTCTTCGGATGTAGGTAACTCAACAGGAAGCTTGCCTGACGCAAAAGATTATGATTCTGCAAAGATTTCAAATTCTGACACATTTAATGCAAACAACTATTATCATACAGGTTATTTCCAGAGCCTTAACTGGGACGACTGGACCTGTAAATTTGCTCAAATCGCAGGTGACTGTGTTGACCTCAACACAGAAAATCCAGCAGTAGCAGAACACATCGTAGATGTATACTCAGACTATATCAATATGGGCGTTGACGGTTTCCGTGTTGATACAGTAAGACATATTCCAAGACTTGCACTTAACCTTATGTACAATGACCAGCTTTATGCTGCTGCAAAGGCTTCGGGTAACAACAACTTCCTTATGTTTGGCGAAATCTGTACTCGTTACACACAGATTTGGTATCGTGGCCACGCAGAGGAATCTACACCTTACTACACTTGGAAAGAGTCAAACAATAAGTGGGCTGATTTATGGAGTTACGGCACTTCTGCTGAAGATATCAACAACAATATGAATGTTGTATTTGATCATTATCTCGCAGAAGATGATCCTACAGATCAACCTACTTCAGACAATGCTTTCTTAAACGGTATTACATACCACACACCTGACAGATCTATGGCATCGGGTATGGAGGGTATTGACTTCCAGATGCACAGAATGTTTGGTAACGCAAGCAGTGCTTATAACTTTGCTAAGAGCACAGACCAGTATTATAATGATGCAACATACAATGTAATGTATGTTGATTCTCATGACTATGCTCCTGAACAGCCTGATGAAAAGAGCCGTTTTGCTGGCGGTACACAGACTTGGGCTGAGAACCTTGACCTTATGTTTACATTCCGTGGTATTCCATGCGTTTACTATGGTTCAGAGGTTGAGTTCCAGAAGGGCGCAGTTATTGATGTTGGTCCTAACGCTCCTCTTTCAACAACAGGTCGTGCTTACTACGGCGATTATCTTGAGGGTAATGTAACAGCTACAGACTTTAGCGAGTACACAGCTTCTGGTACAGTTGCTGAAACACTTGCAAGCCCGCTTAGCGTTCATCTTTCAAAGCTTAATGCTATCAGAAGAGCTATCCCTGCTCTTCAGAAAGGTCAGTACACAGCTTCTGAATCTTATGTAACAGGTGGCGATATGTCTTATATCCGCCGTTATACAAGTGCAGAAGACGGTATTGACAGCCTTGCACTTGTAACAGTTTCAAGTGGTGCTACATTTAAGAATATTCCTAACGGCAGATATGTTGACGCTGTTACAGGTGATGTTCAGAATGTAACAAACGGAACACTTACTGTTTCAGATATCGGTAAGGCAAATATGAGAGTTTATGTATGTTGTGCAAACGGCTTTACAGGCATTGACGGTCAGATCGGTGGCACATCATCCTTCCTTAAATAATAAATAATTTTTATTGCATTGCGGCACTCGTTTGAGTGCCGCTTTTGCGTTGTAATTCGTGGTTATTTATTAAAGTTTGGGTAAATTATGGTTTAACTCACAGTTTAGCCAAGCAATTATAAAAGTTTGGT
>ERZ1031114.466-NODE-466-length-12144-cov-9.582348_pt1 | contig 12144 bp, 9 predicted proteins | sample MGYA00518740_ERZ1031114 | MGnify/ENA primary metagenome ERZ1031114 (study PRJEB33719, sample SAMN04261276) | wastewater metagenome | biome: rural village; feature: human; material: feces | host: Homo sapiens | place: El Salvador | collected 2013-01-14 ... | reverse complement strand
GCCACCTTGATACCCACGCTGTTCTTCAAGCTATCCAGGTATCTGTCGTCCTGGTTCATATAATACATATCATGCTCGCTGGCATCATGGAAGATATGAAGTTTCGGATTGATACGCAGCATCTGCTGCAAACCGTTCTCCATAGAGAGGATACATCGGATTACCAAAGTACTTCGGGCCTCAATATTCGTATTACCGGCAAAAATCTCAGGGAATCGCTCCATCATTCTTCTGGTGATACCCTGATGCTGGAGAGCTCCGAGCGGAGTCAGTTCGCCATCGCGCCCCTTCGCCTCCTCACGAATCATCTTCACCTTAGCCAGCGTTTCCTCGCCCTTAGCTGTCAGTTTGCCCTCCTGCTTCGCTTTGAGCAGAGAGAAATAAGGCACATCATAAGCCTGTTTGCCAATCATATAACGGGAACCATGCCGGCCATAATGGCTCAGATAGAATGGCTTATAACCCTTAGGAGCCGCAGTCAACTGCTTCTGCGGACCACGATAAGCTACATAGTTACTACCCGAAAGCGTAATATCCCGCTTGAAATCCTCTTGCGGAGTCTGTGCTGTCAGAGGCATCGCCAATGTAAGAGATGCCAACAATAATAGATTTTTTGTGTTCATTGTTATCATATAATTTTGTTTGGGAAACATACAGTTTCATTTAATTCCAATTCATCAGTTTTCTCAGGAACGGAAGCAATTCTGCCGCCATCTTCCGATGCTGCAACATACTAGGATGCCAGCTGGCGCCATAACCTAAATCTCCTTTCTGGAAACTGAAATCGAAACGGTAAATGTTCTTATCAGTTTTATTGGCATCAGCACAGATTCTATCAAGCACAGTTCGCTGCTTGCTACTCTCCTTCTCGCCGAGCATCGGACCTGTCAACATCACAATCTTTGCATGAGGATACTTGCTACGTACCGTTTTAAGAAACATGCGATAATTTTTCTCGTAGAGTTGAATATCATAATTCTTGGTAGAAAGATCGTTCGTACCCAAATTGATGCAGACTAACTGAGGCTGATACTTGGCAAAATCCCATTTTTCATCATGCTGGTCAAATAAGGTATATTCATATTGCCAAGGCATGTTATCGGCATCACCTGTCTTCGGACCATTATAATTACGATATACACCGATACCACTACGGGAGATAGAAGTATGCTGAGCCTTCAGACTGTCACTTACGATATTGGCATAAGTAAGCCAATGGTTCTCCGTTTCATCTTCAAAAGGATCAGACATGTTGATACTTTCTACGCCATAACCGCAGGTGATTGAATTTCCGATAAATTCAATCTTCCGTTCCGGGAGAGCCGGAGCCTCAACGAGCTGACATCCCTTATCAAGAACGAATCCCCTGAATTCCGGTTTGCGGAATAAGCCTTCTATCACATACATCACCTTAGCATGATGCACCCCCTTTGGCAAAGCCGCAGCCAGGGTTACAACCGAATCGCGTTCGGCATTAAAGCCCACTTTGAAAGGTTCGCAACCATCAATCTGCGCCATGAAATATCCAGTCTTCGGGCGACACAGCATTTTCAGAGAAGACCCTTGAAAACTAGCCTCAATCGCAGTTCCCGGATAATTGAAACTGGCTACGTCAGGATTCTTAGCAAAGCTCACACGCCCAACATACTGAATCATCGGATGAGAAGCCTTTACGATCTCTCCCTCAATAGGAAGAGTAGTTGATTTCTTCACATTTCCAGCCATCATCGTGGAAGAAACCATCAATGTAGCCAGCATCATAACCCATACTTTTTTCATATTTCTGTTATTTAGTTTTTATCTGTCCTTACCATTCTGCCTTCATTTTTGCAAAATAAAAATAGAACAGTATCTGTTTGCAAAATTACCATTATTTCTCGTAAAAAGCAAGTAAAACCATCATTTTTTTCATTTTTCTTCTTTTTATTCAAATTATTATTGTATCTTTGCACCCAAGAATGCGCTTGTGGCGAAATTGGTAGACGCGCTAGACTTAGGATCTAGTGGTTCAGGCCGTGTAGGTTCGAGTCCTATCAGGCGCACCGAAGTAAATCCTAACTGCCTGATAATAAGCGGTTAGGTTTTTTTAGTTTTAGAAATTGCCAACTTTTTGGCAACATATTTCAATGCTAATCTATAGTAACAGCCAAAAGCAAGGGCTCATTTTACATTCTTTTACACGATTACATGCTATAACACAAGCGCTTTTTGTTATATCTTGTTAAAGATTACACTATAGGCACATTGTTATAAAAATAAATCACTAAATTTGCATCTAAAGCAATAAATTATGAGTAACGAGATACAATTTCTTCTTTATAATATGCCCGATGCTGATGGCAAAGTACAAGTTGTCATAAAAGACGAAACTCTTTGGTGTACGCAAAAGGCTATGGCACAGCTCTTTGGTGTAGGTGTTCCTGCGATAAGCAAGCATTTAAAGAACATCTTTGATGAGGGAGAGTTGGATAAGGACGTGGTTGTTTCCAAAATGGAAATAACCACTCAGCATGGTGCAATAGAGGAAAAAACACAAACTCACAAAGTGGATTTCTTCTCTCTTGATGCAATCATTGCCGTAGGTTATCGAGTTTCTTCACTGAAAGCCACTCGTTTCCGCCAATGGGCAACAAAGATACTCCATGAGTATATCAAAAAAGGCTTTGTAATGGACGATGAGCGATTGAAGCAAGGTAATGCGGTGTTTGGCAAGGACTATTTTCAATCGTTACTTGGGCATAACTCATGTAACTGGCATGTAACTGAGCAACTCGAAATAGCCCTTAAACTGTGCAAAAGCCCTTTAAAACGGTGCCTGACGCATGTAACCAGCATGTAACTGGCATGTAACTGAATAAAAAAAAGAGAGTGTGTCATAAGTCTATGACGCACCCTCATCAACTTTAATTAACGAGACTCAGTTTATCCTTCTCCTAAAACAGAGAGATACCTACATCATCCCTTCCAGTTTTTCCTGTGCCTCGCGCATATCTTTTTCAAAATTCACATGGTCTAGAAGGAATTCCTTTCTGCCTTGCGAAAGAAGAAGATAGAGGTGCGGATTCATGCCCTCTACATACTGGGCGATGGCATACTCTATATCATCACGCTGCGTAGGATTGGTGGAAAATTCAAAAACCCTGAGCTTCTGATGAATAAAGCAATATGCCGACTCTATACAATCTCTGGTGATGCCCCCAGCCAAGAGAGCATCACCATTATTATTCTGATTCATTCTGAATATCCTTTCTATTTCACGCCCTTCATCGACAAGGCGATGCGCTTGCGCTTCAAATCTACTTCTGCCACTCTCACCATCACATGCTCATGAAGCTTTACCACCTCAGAAGGATCCTGAATGTAACGGTTTGACATCTGGGATACATGAACCAGACCATCGTTGTGGACACCTATATCTACAAAGGCACCAAACTTGGTAATGTTGGTAACAATGCCCGGCACAACCATGCCCACCTGCAAATCCTCTATCTCCTTGATGCTGGCATCAAACTCAAACTTCTCTACCTCACCACGAGGATCCAAGCCCGGCTTGTCAAGCTCAGCCATGATATCGGTCAAAGTAGGCATACCCACCTCTGCACTCACATATTTTCTGATATCAATCTTCTTCTGCAGCGCCTTGTCTTCTACCAGCTGCTTCACCGTTACGCCCTGATCTTTCGCCATCTGCTCTACCAGCGCATAGCGCTCCGGATGAACGGCACTGTTATCCAAAGGATTCTTAGCACCAGGAATGCGGAGGAAGCCGGCACACTGCTCAAAGGCCGAAGGACCCAGACGTGGCACCTTCTTCAACTGGGCACGGGAAGCAAAGGCTCCATTCTCGCGGCGATATTCCACGATATTCTTGGCAAGCGTAGGTCCCAAGCCGCTCACATAGGTCAGGAGATGCTGCGATGCGGTATTCAGGTTGACACCCACCGAGTTCACGCAACTCATTACCACCGTATCCAGACTCTTCTTCAACTGAGTCTGATCCACATCATGCTGATACTGTCCCACACCGATGCTCTTCGGATCAATCTTCACCAATTCAGCAAGCGGATCCATCAGTCTTCGTCCGATGCTCACAGCACCACGCACGGTAACATCCTCATCCGGGAACTCATCTCTTGCAATCTTCGAAGCCGAATAGATAGAAGCGCCATCCTCGCTCACCACATAGATATCTACCGGATGAACGAAATCGATACTATGCAGCCAGTCGCTGGTTTCGCGGCTTGCCGTACCGTTACCTACAGCCATTGCCTCCACCTGATACATCTTTACCATGCGCTGGATGGCAGCCGTAGCCTCGCTCTTCCTGTTGCGGGGAGGATGAGGATAAACAATTTCATGATGAATCAGATTGCCCTGCGCATCGAGACAGCAAGTCTTGCAACCATTGGCAAAACCCGGGTCAACCGCCATCACGCGTTTCTGTCCGAGAGGAGCCGCCAACAGAAGCTGGCGCAGGTTTTCGGCGAAGACCACAATAGCCTCCTCATCCGCCTTCTGCTTGCTGAGCGCAGCAAATTCGGTTTCAATGCTAGGCTTCAGCAGTCGCTTAAAGGCATCATCCACCGCTTCACCCACCAGCGTCTGGCACTCACCGAAACCATGTACATAGTGGCGCTTCAGTTTATCCTGACACTGCTCATCATCAGCCGAGATGCTGACACGCAAGAATCCTGCCGCCTCGCCTCTACGCATAGCCAGCAGTCGGTGCGAAGAACATTTCTTCAATGGTTCTGAGAAATCGAAATAGTCGGAGAAGCGCTGCGCCTCTTCCTCATCCTTCTTCTTGGCTACCACCTTAGAAGTGATGATGGCACCGCGTCTGAACTCGCCGCGAATCTGATTGCGGCTCTGCTCATTCTCGCTTACGGTTTCGGCGATGATGTCCTTGGCTCCCTGAAGTGCAGCCTCCACATCCTTCACCTTATCGCCCACAAACTTTCTGGCAGCCTGTTCCGGATTGCGCTCACGCTGGAAGAGGAGCAACTGTGCCAGAGGCTCCAAACCTGCCTCACGTGCTATCTGTGCACGGGTGCGGCGCTTAGGCTTATAAGGAAGATAGATATCTTCCAGTTCGGTGGCATCCCAGCACTGTTCGATGCGTTTTTTCAGTTCATCCGAGAGTTTTCCCTGTTCCTCGATGGTTTTGAGGATAGTCTCCTTTCTCTTCGCCATCTCAGAGAGTTTCTCGTTAGCCTGTGCGATGGCTTCAATGTTTACCTCGTCCATATTACCGGTTTTCTCCTTGCGGTATCGCGAGATAAACGGAATGGTGCAGCCCTCTTCGAGCAGCGCCAGAGTATTTTCTACAGCCTGCTCCTTCAGATTGAGCTGGGCTGCTATCAGCTTTGTAAATTGATTCATTTATGATATTAATAAAAAAAGATTCAAACTGTTTGTTCATGCAAAGATAGAGAAAAAAGTTGGTTTGCCCAAATATTCCCTCATATTATTTGGCGGTTTCACTAAAAAATCGTAGCTTTGCAGCAGAAATAGCATTAGATACATTCAGCATGCCCGATTTTCTTGATTTACATCAACAATACGGCTTGTTTTGCAAGAAAAACTGAGAAATAGTTTTGAGTTTTAAGTTATTTCCTATACCTTTGCCGCTGAATTAGAGAGTGCAGGGCATGTCTGGGATGTGCTTTGCTATCATAAATAAAGGGGCTGAAAAGCTACCTGATTAGAGTGATAAAAGAAAGTAATAATTAAAAGAAAAGATTGATTATGAAGAAGATTATGTTGAGCCTTGCTATGGCTCTCGTTTCAGTTTGCGCTAGCGCACAGGTTTACATCGGTGGTACAGCTGGTATTTCCAGCAACAAGTTTGAGGGTGGTGACAGCAAGACAGCTTACGCCCTGATGCCTGAAATCGGTTACGAATTCAACAACAAGTGGGAGGCTGGTCTCGAGATTGGTATCAAGAAGGGCGAAGTTTGCAAGCTTTCTCCTGTAGGTGAATCTACAACATTCACTGTAGCTCCTTACGTACGTTACACAGCCGTAGAAACCAAGTTGGTTAACCTCTTCGTTGAGGGTACAATCGGTTACAGCAGCGTCAGCAAGGGCGGTGGCGATTATTACGAGGTAGGCATCAAGCCAGGTTTGGCTGTTAAGCTTTCAGACCACGTAAACTTCATCACAAAGGTAGGTTTCCTCGGTTACAAAGGTTATTCTCCTGACCATGGTGACAACTCATCAACATTCGGACTTAACGTAGATGCGAGCAACATTTCATTTGGTGCTATCTACAAGTTCTAATCTTAGGGTGCTCATTTACTCATAAGCAATAATATCAGGGGCGCAAGCAATTCCTTTCATGGAAACAGCTTGCGCCCCATTTTTTATCTGCAAGCGAACACGCTTTTACTCTTCACTCTTCACCTTTCCTTCGGAATCCCCAGTGTTTATCGGCATTTCGAGGGGTGAAGAGTTTACAGCGACTCTTCACCCACTCTTCACCACTCTTCACCGATTCCAAAGACCAACAGGCGTAAATTGCAGCGCAAGACCGCTAGGCGTCCCTGAGGAGGGTGTGTCATAAGTCTGGATGTTGGTGCATAACAGTTGACCATCGCATGCACATCACCTGTTGTGCATGCGCATATCAGCTGTTATGCAAGCGCACAACAGCTGTTGTGCGACCGAAGATACTGACTGCCTCAACAACATATCCTATCTCTTCCAACAACATATTCTTACTCTTCCAACAACATATCCTAGCTCATCCAACAACAAGAAAAGGGTGAATCATAAATTTATGACACATCCTCCGCCGAACCAGCCAGGGTGAAGAGTGGTGAAGAGTGGGTGAAGAGTGTCCAAGAACTCTTCACCCCTCAAAACGCCCATAAACACTGGGGATTCCGAAGGAAAGGTGAAGAGTGAAGAGTATTTCCTTTATCCCTTACTTACAACATTTTTACAGGCATTTACGCTGACTGTTGCAGTAGAACAGCCAACTGGCGAGCGTATGGCTAGTCAGCTGTTCTTCATTCGCCAGTACACTATTTCCGGTTAACAGCCAACTTATTCCTCGGCAGAATACTCTTCCATAACTAGGCTATAATCGCTACATACTGATAAAAATCTCTGGCAATTATTAGAAATAAGGGTAAAGGAACAAGAACAGATTATAAAAACACTTTTTACAGCAGAAAAATGCGTATTTACGCAAAAATCTAACGTAAAATTAAATCAATTGACATTCTTAACAGAAATCGCATCAAGAACAATGCTGAGCTAGAAGAACTTCTCTGTATGTTATCATCTGGCATAGGAGGACTGGTAAATCCTCAAAAACTATCGAATACATTCAAGACCAACAAAAATATATCCATTGGCTCTACCACTCTGAAAACATACATCAATTATTGCTCAGATGCCTTTCTTATAGAGGAAGCCAAGAGATACGACGTGAAGGGAAGAAAATATATCGGTACTCCTATGAAGTATTACTTCACCGACTTAGGACTGCGCAATGCACTCATCAATTTTCGCCAAATAGAGAAGACCCATCTCATGGAGAATGCGATATATTGCGAGCTGAGAAGACAGGGATTCAATGTGGATGTAGGCGTGGTAACAGTGAATGGGAAAGACGAAAACGGCACTAGTTATCGCAAACAACTAGAGGTAGACTTCGTGTGCAACAAGGGCAGTCGCCGATGCTATATCCAGTCGGCCCTCAGCCTGCCATCGCAAGACAAGATAGAGCAAGAAATCAACTCATTGCGCCGCATAGATGATGGTTTCGAGCGAATCGTCATTGTGGGCGAAAGCCTCATCAGCAACCGTGATGCAAATGGTATACTCTTCATGAGCATCTATGATTTCATGCTGAATGACTTATAATCAACAATAAATAAGGGGCGTGCTTAAATGAGCACGCCCCCAGACGAGAGATTTTAAATATTCTTTTCACAAAGAATTCTTGATATTATATAAGTATACTCCGTATGCTTTCCTCACTATTTGATAATAGAGAGGTTTGCTGGCACGAAATTCGACTTACGAGAAGCAGAATTATTATCCTTCATTTTTTGCATGAATGGATAAATGAAAGAGATTAAGGCCCCAATACGATTAGCTTTAACAGCCTCTTTCTTGCTAAACATCTCAAAACGAATAGCATTAACATTATATCCTGACAAAGAACCGTTGTCGACAAATTCTACAATCGTACCATTTTCCGGATCTCCATAGATGATACCATCCATACTATAGCTATCGCCCCATGTAAAGCCTTTTCGGGTATCCCACAAAGCAGAGTATATATAAGAAGTTGTCTCATCACCAGTCTCTTCATCCTTTTCTACATAGTCACATAAATACTGACCGCAAAGGAACTTGAAAGACATATTAGCCTCATCATAAGGGACTTCCATACTAGCATTGAGCGCAGGAAAAGATAGTTTCAAAGTATTAGCAGTCTTACCTTTAGCTAAATTACCCAAAATATAAATCAACTTTCCCTTTTTATCCTGACCAGCAAAATAGTAATCGCCCAAGATATCCTTAGATTCACCCTGAACTACAAGGACAGAGTCTTTTCGTGGACCAGAAGTACAATATACATAAGCAGAACGCACTTCACCTGTTTCATTGCTTTTTGTATTGACAACAATACTATCACCTTGCACAACTGCTTCCAGCCAATCTACATCCTCATTCACACTTAAAGCGACCTCATTACTATGAACCATCTTGACGAAATCTTTAGCAGCCGCATCAGCAAAAACAGCCTTATGAGTATCTAGGAAGAAGAGCAAACCAGATTGAGTCACGGAAATATGAGTTTCATTGCCTCCCTGATCTTTGATGGTAACAATTGAATTACGGCTAGCTACAGCTTCATTAACATCAACGGTCACCTTCACCTTATAATCACCATCAGCAGAAACCACGCACCAATCATCACTACTCTCTACAGAAGCAATAGGCGTAGAACTAGCAACTGTAATCTCACCATCACCACCTTTAGCATTGAAAGCAACACTAGATTCTGTGACCTTCAATGGAGAGACTGCTGGAGTATAATCATCGTCCGAACATGCCACAAATGTCAAAAGACATCCCAACAGCATATAAATTATATTCAGTTTCTTCATAATCTCAATTCTTTAAAATATTATTATGGTTCAGAGTACTACAACTTCAATGTAAACCATACTGAAGGATCTTTTGTACTCTCCAACTTTACCTGAGTCTTAATCTTGCCATCATTGAATGTCGCTTTGTATGGAGCGTTGTCAAGGATATAGTCAACGAATGGAGCCGCAACTTTATTCTTACTAGACGAAGTGAAACCTGAACCTTCACCGAGTCCCTTGATACCGATAACACCAGCGGCTTCATCATAACTCAAATCAACGCCATAGTTAGCTGAAGAACTAAATTGAGTGCCGAAAAGTTCCAAATTCCAATTGATGCCAATAATCATATCATATCCCATGCCAAAATCGAAGCTAGCTGTAGATTTTCCTATATAGGCGCCTTCGAAAGTATAGGAAGAACTCATTTCTGGCAGTTTATCATAAAGTTCCTTCAAACCATCGCACATGTCTTCACCATCAAAGTTCCAATTGAGTTTAGGATTAAGGAACTGCTCGGTTGCAGAAGGGAGGTCTATAGAACTCTGATTATCATCTGAAACGATATTGCCTGTAGCTTCATCATACTTGAAGTACTGGAAGGACTTGCCACCAACGCTGATAGGTTCGTAAAAATGGAAGCCCTCTGGGGTATAGAACATTGGTACATTCAACTCCAAGTCTGTACTATCAATATCATTGATATAGAATGTCTTTCCTTCAATATCCACAGGATATTCTTTGTTTCCTATCTTCAAGAACTGATAGTTTACCTTTGAAAGATTTTCGCTCATCTCAACGGTCTTCTTGATAAAAGTCTCAGCATCAGTATCCTTCAGCTTATACATTTTGAGAATGTTCTCATACTTTTTACCACGAAGATAAATGGTATCCTGATCCTCACTAGTTTTGAGGAAAGTAAACTCATAGTCACTCTCATAACCATCTACATCAGAAGAACCTTGAGGCTCAGAGAAGAAATGGAACAACAGATTATAGGTATCAAACGTAAGAATAACACCCTGCTCTGCCTTTACAGAATACTTAGAAGATAACACTGTACCAGCAGGCCACTCCTCTGTATCACTATACAAAGTGAGGTCGCTAGCCATCGATACGTTTTCATCGCCAAACTTTGCCGTATAAATAAATCCACCATAGGAACCATCACTTGGCAAAAACTCCATCACCCATCCGTTCTCACTACTGGTGAGCAACTTCTGGTACTTGTCCACACTCTTGTTCAAGCGCTGTGCAGCAGACTCACCAAACAGGTCGTCCTCCTCATGAGAACAAGAGGCAAATCCAACGCACAACATGAGTGCCATGATGATAAAACTATATATTTTTTTCATAATTCAATAATCTTTATTTGAGTGATTCCAAATCTACATTTCCATCTACTACGTCATTGAGTCGGCGCTGTACGCAATCGCGAAGTTCATCCATATCAATGCCCCAAGATGTGGCCATGTATTTCTTTACTATCTCAAGTTTCTGATTGATAATATCAGCACCCTCTGAGCCAGCATCAGCAATAATGGCCTGCCATTCGGCAGGAGTCTTTGTAATATAGATAGAGGTAACCTCAGCTATATCCTCACGAGGCTCGCACATGGCATAAGGTGAAACAAAGCCTAACTGATGAGCCTCAGAATCGCTCATCAAATACCAGTCACCGCTCACATAATCTTTCTCAGAAATCAAATCATACTCAGTAGGGTAACTTTTTGTCTGATGGAGAATATGAGAGAACTCATGGTGCATTGTCTTGAAGTAGTAGTGATTGAGAAATTCCCTGTCTATCATCAAGTTGTTCACCAAGTACAATGTCACTTTCAATCCACCCTCTGCAGTACCCAGAATCATGGTTCCATTGTTCTCGTATGCAGCAGAGCCTACAAAATGCAGCATTTTTGGCACAAACTTGCGAGTGAAATCTACACCGGCAACTTCATCATAAGCCTCCAACCAAGCATACTTTACAATATGTGCTAACTCAACCGACTTTTCATACTGAGCTGGTGCCAAGGAATAATTATGATCAGACTCTATATCCTGCAATCGATACATCAAGTTGATATTGTAAGGCAAGGTATAGTTCTTGTATATCCACTTATCAAAATCATTCTCCTTTACCTGGCTATCTTGAAAGATACTTTCCTTATCCAAATCGCTCTCGCTACAAGAAGTAAAACTACCTAAAGCAGCCACCGACAGCGCAAACATAAATATATATTTCTTCATAATCTTTCTTCTTTTATTAATCATTACTTACGTGGATTTGCCTCAAGTCCAGCCTTGATGACACTAGCCGGTAACTGAATGGCACGACGTGGGTCATCCACATTCATCGTATCGGTCACTGTAATGTCACCACTACCATCAATGGTACGGCGATAGATAGTCATACCATAGCGCTTGATATCAAACCAGCGAAGTCCCTCATGCAGGGTCATGATACGACGACAATGAAGCAAGCATTGCAAGAAGTTTTCCTGGTCACCCTTCTCTACGGTAAAGTCAGGATGCAATTCCTTCTTTGGAGTTGGCTCTGTAGGAGTATAGTACTTCATGCCGGTAGACTCACCAGTCAATTCATCCTCCTGATATTCGCCATACACTCTATTGATATCATCCATTGTGACATTTTTAGTATATGATGTAAAATTATGCATCCAGATATTGAAATTAGTCAATGCCTTATCATAATCCTTCTTCATAATGTAAGCCTCTATCATATTGAGCATCACCTCGTCAGATGTCAAAGCTGGGAACATTTCATGAGGAACACCTACATCATTGACAGCATCTGTAATTTCAAAGAACTCACCAAATTTATCCATGATAACTTTTGGCATACTCGTATACTGGTATATCTTATAGTTAAGTCGAGAATAACTTCCCCAAAGAGTAGTTGCCTTATTTGTCTCGGTAGCAGCAATCGTGGTATTGTGGCAATACTTATAACCGATACCATAAGGACCATAATAACGTACCCAAAGCGAATTGGTAGAGCACAACAAAAGGT
>ERZ1031114.461-NODE-461-length-12183-cov-13.768305_pt1 | contig 12183 bp, 8 predicted proteins | sample MGYA00518740_ERZ1031114 | MGnify/ENA primary metagenome ERZ1031114 (study PRJEB33719, sample SAMN04261276) | wastewater metagenome | biome: rural village; feature: human; material: feces | host: Homo sapiens | place: El Salvador | collected 2013-01-14 ... | reverse complement strand
AGGAGGAATATCCATTAGCCACGATTCATGGTCATAATGAATTTGCCAACAAAGCCTGTCCCTGCTTTGATGTAAAGAAGGAGTGGGGGAAGGAGTAGACACAAAAAATAGCGGATCTTTCACAGACCCGCTATTTGATATTTAATAAATACTCTGGAATGAATTTTAATCATCACCAAAAATAAAAGATGCCTTATACAATGCCCTGAGCCATCATAGCCTTAGCTACCTTCAGGAAGCCGGCTACGTTTGCACCCTTTACGTAATTTACGTAACCGTCTGGCTCAGTACCATACTTCACGCAGTTAGCGTGAATATCGTTCATGATGTCGTGGAGCTTAGCATCAACCTCCTCACGAGACCACTTCAGACGCTCTGAGTTCTGGCTCATCTCAAGACCTGATACTGCAACACCACCTGCGTTGGCTGCCTTACCTGGAGAGTAGAGAATCTTAGCATCCTGGAATACCTTGATAGCCTCTGGAGTAGAAGGCATGTTTGCACCCTCGCTTACTGCGATTACGCCGTTGGCGATGAGAGCCTTAGCTGCCTCCTCGTTGATTTCGTTCTGAGTAGCTGATGGGAGAGCGATGTCTGCCTTCTCAAACCAAGGCTTAGCACCTGCAACATATTTTACACCATACTTCTCTGCATACTCCTTGATACGGCCACGCTCTACGTTCTTGAGCTCCATGATGTAATCGAGCTTCTCGCGGTCGATTCCGTCTGGGTCGTAGATGTAACCGTCTGAATCTGAACATGTAACTGGCTTAGCACCCAACTGGAGCAACTTCTCCATAGTGTACTGCGCTACATTACCTGAACCTGAAACCAAAACAGTCTTGCCCTTGATGTCAATACCCTTGGTAGCGAGCATGTTGCAGAGGAAGTATACGTTACCGTAACCTGTAGCCTCAGGACGGATCAATGAACCACCGAACTCCTGACCCTTACCGGTCAAGACGCCCTGGAACTGGTGTGTCAACTTCTTGTACATTCCGAAGAGGTAACCTACCTCACGGCCACCTACACCGATGTCACCAGCTGGAACATCCTCGTCTGGACCCATGTGACGGTAAAGCTCAGTCATGAAAGCCTGGCAGAAACGCATTACCTCGTTGTTGCTCTTGCCACGTGGAGAGAAGTCAGAACCACCCTTAGCACCACCCATTGGAAGAGTAGTAAGAGAGTTCTTGAATGTCTGCTCGAAAGCCAAGAACTTCAAAATACCCAAGTTTACTGACTTGTGGTAGCGAAGACCTCCCTTGTAAGGGCCAATCGCGTTGTTGTGCTGTACGCGGTAACCCATGTTAGTCTGTACGTTGCCCTTATCATCTACCCAAGATACGCGGAACTGGATGATGCGGTCTGGAATGCAGAGACGCTCGATGAGGTTTGCCTTCTCAAACTCTGGGTGCTTGTTGTACTCTTCCTCGATAGTACCGAGAACCTGACTAACTGCCTGGATGTACTCCGGCTCATTTGGGAATCTTCTTTGGAGATTCGCGATTACTTCAGATGCTTTCATAATCTTTAATCTTTTATTGAGTTTAAATTCTTATTTCTTATTTCTGCTTGCAAAGATACATGTTTTTCTTGAAAACACCAACAAAAAGAAAGAAAAAATGCAGAAAAAGTAGAAAAAAGATATTTTTTAACATTCTTAATCACGATTTGTAGCGCTTTTGTGTACGCACACCTTATTATATAAGAGACGTTTTTCGGGGTTTAAGCCTTTATCTCCGTTTCAGGGAATCTTGCATTCTGACGACTTCTGTTTATCTATCCTGCGCCATAGGGCATAGATGAGCAGGATGACAGCGTAGAGACCGATTACCTGAGGCAGACTGATTCTTACGTTTTCGATGCTTGCTCCAGGCAGCATGCTGATCAGTTTTATGGCTGTATTCAAAAACTGGGTGATGCTGGTCAGGGCGCCTGATGTAAGGCTGATGAGTGGGGCGACAACCGGTGCTATGGGCGCCCATAACGTGAGTGGGGAGAACAGGATTAAGGCTGCTCCAAGATATAGGATGAGGGTTGCTGCGGGAATGGCGATGTAATTGGTGAGAAGTGAATAGCACGATATTCTGCCGAAGGTGTAGACGATGACCGGAAGGGTTCCTATCTGGGCTGCCAGTGAAACGCAAAGGAGTCCCCATGCCCAACGGAGGAAACGGCTGCGGATGGGGAGGAGGGAGTAAAGGGGTGTGAAGAACAGCAGAATGGAGGCTACGGCAAGGAACGAAAGCTGGAAACTCAACTCGAAAAGATAGAGCGGACTGATGAAGAGCATAAATATATAAGCCGAGGCTAAGGTGTTGAGCGGCAGACCGGTACGATGGAAAGCTAAACTTAAAGTATAGGCTGAAAGCATGATGGCTGCACGGACTGCACTTGCCGGCAATCCTATGAGAAAAACGTAGGTCCAGATGGAGATGAGGGACAGGAGAATGGTGTAAACTGAGTACTTTCTGCCGCCTAGCAGAAAGATGAAAAGCTGGAAGATAATGCCTATATGAAGTCCGCTTACTGCCAGGATGTGACTGGCTCCGGAAATGGAGTAACTGTTTCGGGTGTTCGAGTCGAGTGCGCTCTTGTCGCCCAGCGCCATGGCTGCGATGACTGCATAGTCTTGCTGTTTTACGTGAAGGGAAACCAGTTTGCCTTCAATATTGCTTTTATAGCGTTCGGTATTGATTTTTGCCCGTGTGAGGTAAGACAGTTCCTGCCAGTTTTTCAGTTGTGTAGAGGTTTGGGAATCAGCTATTTGCTTGCAGGTAAGAAAAGCCCCAAGGCTCAGGATGCATAAATGAATCATCACGCATTGGGAGAAGATGAGAAGCTGGTGGCTCCTGCTGAAGTAAGCTTTTTTGCTTAAGAACTCAGTAAGGAAAAAGATGATGCTGCCAAGGGCGCATGAAATGATGGAGATGATGAGCCAGAAGCGCATGTTGAAATCATCATAGCCCCATTTGGCTATGATGATTCCGATCGTCAGTGTGAGGCTGATGGTCATGAGCGGGGGGAGGGGTAGCTCTTTCATCATTCCTCTTTCCTTTTAAAAGATGATTTATTTCCTATTTCTTGAATCCGAAGATGCGCTTGATGAATTTCTTCACAGCGTTTTCTTGCTTCTGTGGATTTACGATAGGAGTGTGCTTGCGTGCAGCCGGCTTGTCGCCCTTTTTCTGGGCTACGCCTCTGCCACGGCCATTGCTGCCTGGGCGAACATTGTTCTCGTTGCCTGGGCGCTGCTGGTTGCTGTTATTGCTGTTATTGCGGCGCTTCTGGCTGTTGCTGTTCTTTGGCTGCTCGCCTGGCTGGGCTGGCTTTCTGTTCTGCTGCTTTGCGTTCTGCTGCTTATTGCCCTGCTGTGGCTGCTGCTTTGCGTTCTGCTGCCTGTTGCCCTGCTGAGGCTGCTGCTTTGCGTTCTGCTGCCTGTTACCCTGCTGTGGCTGCTGCTCGTTGTTGCGTGGTGTTTTTTCCTGACGCTCGTTTGGCTTGTTTGGCTTGCGCTTGTGGGCAGTCTGGTCGCGGTCTTTCTGTCGGCGGTTCTTGGCGCTGTTCTTTCCGGCCTCGCCGTTTCCGCCGTTACCGCGTCTGTTGTTTCGTCCGTTTGCGCCTTTCTTCTTCGGCTTGTTGAGCTTGATGTATTCAGGACCTTCGCCGCATCCCTCAGGGAGAGGCATTTTGTCTACCACCTTCTCCAGGAACTTCTCTATCTGCTGGAACCAGTACTGGTCTTCTTCGCTTACGAAGGTGATGGCTCTACCATCGCGGTTGGCACGGGCTGTACGGCCGATGCGGTGAACGTAATCTTCTGTATCGTGAGGAACATCGTAATTGATGACCATCTCAATATCATCGATGTCGATTCCGCGCGCCACAATATCGGTAGCTACGAGAACATCATACTGTCCGCTCTTGAACTTGAACATCACATCATCGCGCTCAGCCTGTTCCAGGTCGCTGTGCATGGCTCCGCAGTTTACTCCAATCTGCTGGAGAGAAGCTGCGAGTTGCTTCACCTTGAATTTGCTGCCGCTGAAGACGATGACACGCTTCAGGTCGCCTGCCTTGAAGATGTCCTTGATGATGGTCATCTTCTGGGTTTCGTAGCATACGTATGCTTCCTGCTTGATTTTCTCGGCTGGCTTGCTGACTGCAAGTTTGATTTCTACCGGATTCTTGAGCAGGGTCTTAGCCAGTTCTTCTATCTTCTCAGGCATGGTTGCCGAGAACATGATGGTCTGGCAGGTCTTTGGCAGTTTTGCCGCGATGGTCTTGATGTCTTCTGAGAAACCCATATCGAGCATGCGGTCGGCCTCGTCGAGAATGAAGAAGCTTACCTTGCTGAGGTCTACATTGCCCAGAGAGATATGGGAGATGAGGCGGCCCGGGGTGGCGATGACTACATCGGCGCCCATGCGGAGGCTGCGCAACTCCTGATCGTAGCGGTTGCCGTCGTTGCCGCCGTATACGGCTACGCTGCTCACGCCCTGCAGGTAATAGCCGAAGCCTTGCATCGCCTGGTCTATCTGTTGGGCGAGCTCGCGGGTTGGTGACATGATGACGCAGTTGATGGCGTCTTTCGGATAACCGCCGTCATCGAGCTTGCTCAATACTGGCAGCAGATAGGCTGCGGTCTTGCCGGTTCCGGTCTGGGCTACGCCCAATACATCGTGACCTTCTAATATCTCTGGAATGCACTTTTCCTGTACAGGAGTGCATGTGTCGAAGCGCATGTCATATAATGCGTCGAGCACGTTGTCGTTTAAATCTAATTCGTCGAAATACATTTTTTTTTAATGTTGAATGTTGAATGTTGACTTTTTACCTCGGTGCCTTGCGGTAGCAGAAGTAGGCTACGATGGCGAAGAGGAAGTTTGGAAGCCACGCTGCCAGAACAGGCGGGAAGTTGGCCTGGATGGCGAAGGTGGCGGAAACCGTCTGCAGCATGATGTAGCCGAAACTCAGGGCTAGACCCACACCTAATGCTGCTCCCATGCCGCCCTTGCGCTTGCGGGCTGAGAGGGAGACACCGATGATGGTGAGGATGAACGAGGCGAAGGAAGAGGCGATGCGCTTGTGGTATTCTACCTCGTACTGTACTACGTTGCCCGAACCGCGGTTGATCTGCTTGGAGATGTAATCGCGGAGCTCAGGACTGGTGAAGGTTTCCTGCTGACCCTTGGAATAGACCAGGTCGGTAGGTTCCATCGCGATGATGGTGTCCTTCTGCGCTCCGCTGGTAATATGCTCCTTCATGCCCTGGAGCTTGCGGATTTTCCAGTTGTTCAGCTTCCAGTGATACTTGCTGTCGGAAATGGTGTCGTACTGGATGTCCATCGCTGTAAGGTGGCTTACGAGTTTCTTGTCCTGGAACTTGTCGAGACAGAATCCGTAGCCGCGTTTCATGCTGTTGTCGTAATGCTGCATATAGGCAATTACTCCCTTGTCTACCTGCAGCTGTACATTCTCGGCACTGGTATTCTTCTTCTTGTTCTTGTACATCGTCTCGAAGTTCTGCCTGATAACGGTTCCGTGGGGAATGACGTAGGCTGAGAGTCCGAAGGAGAGGGCTGAGAGCAGCACGCAGGTAATCATGTATGGGCGGAGGAGACGCTTGAAGGATACTCCCGACGCCAGGATGGCGATGATTTCGGAATTGCTCGCCAGCTTGGTGGTGAAGAGGATGACCGCTACGAACACGAACAGCGCGCTGAAGAGGTTGGCGAAATAGGGCACGAAGTTGGCGTAGTAATCGAAGATGATTGCGCGCGCCGGTGCATGGTGCTCTGTGAATTTCTGCAGGTTCTCGTTAAAGTCGAAGACGATGGCGATGGAGATGATCAGGGCGATGGAGAAGAAATAGTAGCCCAGAAACTTCTTGATAATGTACCAGTCGAGCTTCTTGATGTACCTGAACGGGTTGAGAACCCGGAATATGCGCAGGAACCGGAGCTTGTGAGCCAGCCAGCGCACAGCCCTGATGAGCCACCCGAACTTGCGGGAAGCCCATCGGCCGGTGCGGTAGAGCCGGCGGTGTTTTCTTATTTTCTTAAAATCTTTCATGATGCTTGCTTACTTAAATTCTTCGGCCAAGCTGGTCGATGATGGAATTCTTCCATGCCACGAAATCGCCCTGCTCGATATGATGGCGGGCATCGGTCACGAGGCGCAGATAGAAAGAGAGGTTGTGGATGCTGGCTATCTGCATCGCCAGCAGCTCCTGGGCCTTGAAGAGGTGGTGGAGGTAGGCCTTCGTGGTTACGAGGTCGATGTCGCAGCCGTCGGGATCTACCGGACTGAAATCTTTCTCCCACTTCTTGTTGCGCATGTTCATCGTGCCCTGATAGGTGAAGAGCATGGCGTTGCGGCCGTTGCGGGTCGGCATTACGCAGTCGAACATGTCTACGCCGCGCTCGATGGCTTCGAGGATGTTCTGCGGGGTTCCTACGCCCATCAGATATCTCGGCTTGTCTTTCGGCAGGATTTCGTTCACTACTTCTATCATCTCATACATCACCTCGGTAGGCTCTCCTACGGCAAGTCCGCCGATGGCATTTCCGTCGGCTCCCTTGTCGGCAATGTATTTGGCTGCTTCGCGGCGCAGGTCCGGGAAGGTGCAGCCCTGAACGATAGGGAAGAGACTCTGCTGATAGCCGTAGAGGGGCTCGGTTTCATTGAACCGCTTGATGCAGCGGTCTAGCCAGCGCTGGGTGAGCATGAGGCTGTTCTTGGCGTACTGGTAATCGCTCTTTCCCGGTGGACATTCATCGAAGGCCATCATGATGTCGGCTCCGATGATGCGCTCGGTGTCCATCACATTCTCCGGTGTGAAGAAGTGCTTGCTGCCGTCGATGTGGGAGCGGAACTCGCAGCCTTCTTCCTTGAGCTTGCGAATGCCGGTGAGCGAGAAGACCTGGAAGCCGCCGCTGTCGGTGAGGATAGGACGGTCCCAGCCGTTGAACTTGTGCAAGCCGCCTGCTGCCCTGATGACGTCAAGACCTGGGCGGAGGTAGAGGTGATAGGTGTTGCCGAGGATAATCTGTGCCATGACCTGCTTCTTGAGTTCCTCGAAGTGGACGCCCTTCACGCTTCCTACGGTTCCTACGGGCATGAAGATTGGGGTCTTGATCTGTCCGTGGTCGGTGGTGATGATGCCTGTACGCGCATCGCTTGCTTTATCTGTTACTTGTAATTCAAATTTCATTTCTATTCTTTTTTATCATTTTCCTCAATGCTGAAGTCTGTAGGGTTTTTCACCTTCTCGTCGGTCAGTGCGAACTGCCAGACGTCAGCCACATTCTCTACATAGTGGAAGTCTACGCCCTTGAGATATTTCTCCGGTATTTCCTCTACGTTCTTCTGGTTCTCCCTGCACATCACGATGTGCTTGATTCCTGCCCGCTTGGCTGCCAGAATCTTCTCCTTGATTCCGCCTACCGGGAGCACTTTGCCGCGGAGGGTAATCTCACCGGTCATGGCTGTGTTGGCACGCACCTTGCGCTGGGTGATGGCTGAGGCGATGCTGGTGGCGATGGTGATTCCGGCAGAAGGACCGTCTTTCGGGGTGGCTCCCTCAGGCACGTGGATGTGGATGTTCCACTGCTCGAAGATGCGGTAGTCTACCTGCAGCAGGTCGATGTGCGACTTGACGTATTCCAGTGCGATAATGGCTGATTCCTTCATCACGTCGCCCAGGTTTCCGGTCAGGGTGAGCTTGCCTGCCTTGCCCTTGCTGAGCGAGGTTTCGATGTAGAGAATTTCGCCGCCCACTGAGGTCCAGGCGAGTCCGGTTACCACTCCTGCATAGTCGTTGCCCTGGTAGATGTCGCGGTTGAACGGCGGATTGCCCAGCAGGTCTTTTACTTCGGCAGGGGTGATGGTGTAGTTCTTCAGCTCCTGGTTGCAGGCTAGCTTGTAAGCCATCTTGCGCAGACTCTTGTCAATCTGTTTCTTCAGCTGTCTTACGCCGCTCTCCCGGGTATAGTGCTCGATGATGAACTCGAGGGCATTCTTGTTGAAACTTACCTTCGGCGAAACCTTGTCGAGTCCGGTGCTTTCCAGCTCTTCCGGTACGAGATGGCGCTTGGCAATCTCTGTCTTCTCTTCGGTGATGTAGCCGCCTACTTCTATCAGCTCCATACGGTCGAGGAGCGGACGCGGAATGACGCTCAGGTCATTGGCTGTGGCGATGAAGAGCACCTTGGAGAGGTCGTAATCCATATCGAGATAGTTGTCGTGGAAGGCATTGTTCTGTTCCGGGTCCAGCACTTCGAGCAGGGCTGATGCTGGGTCGCCGTTGAAATTGCTCTGCGCCACCTTGTCAATCTCGTCGAGGATGAAGACCGGATTGCTGCTGCCTGCCTTCAGCATGTTCTTGATGATGCGGCCCGGCATGGCTCCCACATAGGTGCGGCGGTGACCGCGGATTTCGGCTTCATCGTGCAGACCGCCCAGCGACATGCGTACATACTTGCGCTTCATGGCTGCTGCGATGCTCTTGCCCAGACTGGTCTTTCCTACGCCCGGAGGACCGTAGAGGCAGAGGATAGGACTCTTGCCGCCGCCGTTCAGTGCTCTTACGGCGAGGAATTCCAGGATGCGCTCCTTCACATTCTCCATGCCGTAGTGGTCGTGGTTCAGAATGCGCTTGGCACGGGTCAGACTGAGGTCGTCCTGGGTGTAGGAGTTCCAAGGCAAATCTACCATGGTCTGCAGGAATCCTATCTGTATTGAATAGTCAGGACTCTGCGGATTCAGGGTGTCGAGCTTGGCAATTTCTTTCTTGAAAATCTTGGCTGTCTCTTCGCTCCAGTTCTTCTGTTTCGCCTTCTCCAGAATCTCCTTCTTCTCCGGACTGGCGTTGCCTTCTCCCAGTTCTTCCCTGATGTTCTTGATCTGCTGCTTGAGGAAGTATTCCTTCTGCTGCTCATCCAGGTCGTAGTGGGTTTTGTTCTCAATCTCTGTCTGGATGCGTAGCAGATGGCGCACCTTGTTCAGGGATCTGATGGCAATCATGATGCGCTCGCTGAGTTTTTCCTCTTTCAGCATCTTGATTTTATCCTCGATGGAGAAAGGGAGGAGGGAGCACATGAAGTTGCACTGCATGTGAATGCTCGAGAGTTCGTTGATGGCCTGGATAGCATCATCTGAATAGTTGGCGCTCGATTTGATATAGTCTGTCGCTTCGTAATGGAAGTTCTCGTAGAGCATTCTGAAGAGTTCATCGTTGTTCTCGTCAGGCCATTTCTCCGGAAGACTTTTTACGTCAATTACTGTGTAAGGCTCTTTTTGAACGAGATGTTTCATCTGACATCTGCCCAGACCCTGGATGATGATGCTCATCTGCTCTGTGCCAGGCATCTTGATCACCTTGATGAGTTTGGCGAAGACGCCTACAGGGTAGAGGTCTTCTTCGTAGGGCGATTCTGTATCTTTGTTCTTCTGACAGAATACGCAGAATATGGTGTCTGGTTTCTTTTCCAGCATCCGGACGAGATTCAGACTTTCCTTTCTGCCCACAACGATAGGGGTCATATTGGTAGGGAAAACTACAATATCTCGCATGCAGAGGGTAGGGTACAAACCTTCTTCCTGGTCTTCGATCAGGGTTTTCGGGTCGCCCTCGTAATCTGCAATCATTTGTATTCGGGTACTTGTTCTTCTATTATCCATTTTGTTATGATTTCTATTTTTTCCGTGCAAAGGTACTCATTTTTTGTGAAATATCGTGGAAGATAATAGATTATTTCATCATAAAAGTGCTTTTTCTATATATTAGTACCCGTTTTTATAAATGTAAGTAGCTGCTTTTGCAGGTGGAAGTGGCATTTTCTGCTGCTTGCGATAAAATAAATCGGCGGCGCATTCGTTTTCTTCTGTAAAGAGACAGAAGAATTTATGGGTAATTTTCGATTTAAACAGTTTGAGATAGAGCAAGACCGTTGTGCCATGAAAGTGGGTACTGACGGCGTTTTGCTGGGTGCATGGGCGCAAGGTGGCAGGCGGATTCTGGATATTGGTTCCGGAACGGGACTGATTTCGCTCATGATGGCGCAGCGTTTTCCTGAAGCTGAGGTAGTGGGGATTGATATGGATGCTGATGCCTGCGGACAGGCGAGGGAGAATGTGATGGCAAGTCCGTTTCGCGACAGGGTGGAAATAGAATGCTGCAGACTGCAGGATTTCGGAGCTGATGGTTGTGCTTTGGAAACTGCTGGCTTGAAGGCTGGTGCTTCTGAAACTGGTGCTTTGGAAACTGCTGGCTTGAAGGCTGGTGCTTCTGAAACTGGTGCTTTGGAAGCCGGTGCTTCTGAAGCCTCTTCAAGCGTTTTTGATGCGATAGTGAGCAATCCTCCGTTCTTTGTAGATAGCTTGAAAAATCCGGACAGTAAGAGGACGATGGCGAGACATACGGACAGTCTTCCGTTCCGCGATTTGTTTGCGGGTGTAAAACGGCTGCTTTCTGATGACGGTATTTTCTCTGCAATTGTTCCCGTAGAAGTAGTGGAGCAGTTTGTTGCAGAGTCTTGTATATTAGGTTTTTATCTTATACGAAAGTGTGGTGTAAAGACGGTAGAGCGCAAGCAGCCCAAGCGCTTTATGCTGAGTTTTGCCAAGCATCGTATTTCGCCTTATGAAGAGCATGTTGAAACGATGATGGATTCGCAGGGAAACCGCTCGGAATGGTATAAGAAAATAACGGAAGAATTTTACCTTTTCTAGGAGTGTTGAATGGATAGGGGAATGTTGAGTGTTGAATGTTGAATGTTGAATGGATAGGGTTTAATGATTAACTGAGCTTACTTGCGATACTTCAGAACATTTCATTCAACACTCAACATTCAACACTCAACACTCCCTCTAAATTCAACATTCAACATTCAACATTCCCTCAAAGGTTCAGCTTCTTCTGCACCAGTTTGCTGATGGCTTCTACTCTTTTGCTCTGGCGCTGGATGTCTTTATGAATATCATCGCGCACGGCATTGAAGTCGTTGAAGAAATCGGCAAAGGCAGACTGAATCATGTTCGGCTTGCGGTCGTTCTTGTTCGCAAACGGGTTCACCAGCATCTTGATTCCCTTTTCTTCCAGATGAACATCAATCTCTGCACCCGTCATTACAGGGTCGCCATCATAATGGATTACGCCGGGCTGACTGCGGGTGATGTGGAGCTTCTTGCAGCGGAATGACTTGATCTTCGAGTTCTTGTCCAACGTCTTGTTGAACATGTCGAAACTTACCTGAGGCGCCTCGATTACATCGAATGGTTCCATGATGACGACATCCATCAAACCATCGCTCATGGATGCTTGAGGGGCAATATAGGCATTGTTGCCATACTGAGATGCGTTGGCACAGGAAATGAGGAACGCCTTATACTGCTTGGTGCCCGTCTCGTCCTCCAGCGTGTAAGTCTCAGGCTTATACTTCAATCCCTCGCGCAGGATATTTTCTGCATAAGTGATAGGACCACGCTTGCCGCTCTCGGCAAACTTCATGCTGACGAAAGCGTCAAAGCCCATGCCGCAGGTGCAGAAGAACGGGTGGTCGTTGATGACACCATAATCCAGATCTCTAATCTGGCATTGGTTGATGACCTCTATGCATTTCTTCAGGTTCATCGGGAGCAGCAGATGTCTTGCCAGTCCGTTGCCCGAACCGCAAGGCAGAATGCCGAGGGCAGTATCGGAGTGAACCAGTGAGCGGGCCACCTCGTTGACGGTGCCGTCACCACCAACCGCCACAACCACATCTACATGGTTGTTCTTCGCTTCGGTAGCAATTTCCGAAGCGTGCCCAGCTCTTTCAGTCATTCTTATCTCGTACTCAAAAAGCTCTTTGTCCAAACCAGAATCTATCAGACTGGGAACTGCCGCCTTGCTGGCTGTTCCTGAAATCGGATTCATGATGAAAAGTATCTTTTTCTTCATTATATAGTCAAGAGTTTGTAAAATTTAGGCTACAAAAGTAATAAAAATACCCAAAATAACAAGAAATATCGATTAAAAAAACTATAAAAGTAAACTTTCTTATAAAAAAAGCCGTTTATTGAGTTCTTTTTTGTATCTTTGCACCCTGAAAGTTAGAAAAGTATAAAAAAAGAAAATAAAGTACACCTATTAATAATGGGACAATTACAAGAAAGATACAAGAATTATCGTGAACC
>ERZ1031114.457-NODE-457-length-12285-cov-4.103925_pt1 | contig 12285 bp, 25 predicted proteins | sample MGYA00518740_ERZ1031114 | MGnify/ENA primary metagenome ERZ1031114 (study PRJEB33719, sample SAMN04261276) | wastewater metagenome | biome: rural village; feature: human; material: feces | host: Homo sapiens | place: El Salvador | collected 2013-01-14 ... | reverse complement strand
CGATGAAAACTTCTTTGAAGAAAACTTTAACGCTATTTGCGATGGGCTTCTTTCCAGAAGGGAAGTTTGCGACATTGATGGGTCAAGTATCGAAGAAAGAGTTTTTGATGTTAATATCTGGCTCGATCATTGCAAAAACTATGACGACGCAGACCTTCGTAACACCGCAGATGACATCATCAATGTTTTCGAGGAATTGCTCGACCGTCTCGACATCACCCTTCCCGATAAATGGAGAGAGGGCGAAGAAGACGAAGCAAGAATCTTCGGAGATGCCTACTACGAGCTTGAAAACAAAATAGTCGAAAGAATGAAAAAGGAGGTAAATTGATATGAAAAGAAAAATGTATTTACTTGAAAGAATCCACAATTCTAAAACCACTTACGGGTGGAACTCTGGCGAAAGAATTTGGGCAGATTCTCCCTGTAAAGGATGGAGAATTGTCAAAGTTGCTTACGTTGATTAAAAACATTTATTAAAAGGAGAAAAATATTATGAAAACCACATTTAAAACCATCGAGAAAAACATCAACAGCCTTCGCAGAAATTACGGAGAAATGATTTTCCGTATGGCCATCAGTCATCTGATGGATGTCGGAATGAGAAATCTGACACCGGAACTCGTCAATGAAGCGAAAGACGAGATTATGAAACAAGACGACAGCAAGATGTTCGTCACCAACGAAGCTCTTTGCGACGTTATTGAATGTGCGGGAGAACTCGCAAAAATTGATGCAACCTATCTGCTCGTCTATATCGGCCGAAATGTCGAATATGACGTCGATGGGTGCTATCGTGCCGAAAATGAGGAAGAGGAGGAAGATTAAAATGCCATACATCCACGAAGTCAATCGCATCAAACTCGTCGGGCTTCAAGACAGACGGCGAAAACTAACCGACGAACAAAAGGCGGAGATAATCCGCCTTCGTGACGAAGGTTGGAGCTTGATGAAACTTGCCAAAGAATTCGAGGTTTCAAAGAAATTGATTCTTCTCATCGTTAATCCCGAATCCAAAGCAAAGAACGACAAATATATTAAAGACAATTGGAGAGAATTTCAGCAGACAAAGGAGGAACACAACGAAGCCGTTAAAAAGACAAGACACCACAGACAAGAATTATTTTTGAAAGGAGAATTGAAATGAACAACAAATCACTTATGGAACGCCTGCTTGAAGCGGGCTATCCACCAGAAGACATTCATCATTATTATTCAGACCTCTACGTCTATGTCAATACACTGACAACACGGATTATCACAGAATGGGCGAACGACAACGGATACGACAATAATCTTAAAGGTGGAATCTACGTTCAAACATTTAGAGACCAAATCACCGGAATGAAGATGTATGACATCGCTTTCCAGTATATTCCGTCTTTAGACAAGAAGGGAGTGAAATGAAATGTATCATATTAAACGCAGAACAGAATATTTCAATGGAAGAGCGACAATAATGAACCATTATGAAATCACAGACGACAACGGGCTCATCGTCGAATCTACTGCAAGTGAAGAGACAATGGAATATTACGAATCATTAAACAGGGAAGAAAGAAAAAGAAAGGAGACAGATAAAGCAAAAATGAAACCAAGCAACAACGCAAACATCCACGATATCGACAATCTTCGCAGAATTGAGGACATCGGATTTTACTATGAAGACGGTTTGAAATATTCTGCGAAACTTTTCATCTATTTCGATGAGGAAACCGGAAGAGAAATCGAAAGCAAATGCTTTTATTTTCTCGCAGGTCCATTCTATCGAAATCAGACGGAAAGTTTCATCAACAAAATGACGGCGCAGGAATTCGACAATTATCTGGAATATCCGAGATACGCTCGGTTTCGTCTCGTCCCCGCACACATCGAATCTATTTAAAAAATTGGTTGAGCTAACGACCCTACCGGGCAGAAAGGAAAAATTATGAAACAGAACAAGATTTACCCGCACGACCTCGAGGAAAAGGGATTCAAGGAACTTCACTTCCGTGAAATGAGCGAATGTCAACTTGCGAAGAGCGCATTCGTGGAGAGATATGTCTCCCCCACCGTTAAACATGCAAACAGCGGATGGAAGGGCGTAGAATACGCTGTTTACAGTAACGGCGAAGAATATATCTTCTTCCTCGATAACAATTACGACCGGTGCCGTGGAGTCTGCGTGACAGCGGACTCGAAGCAGGCAATTGCGACTGACGTGTTTGACAACATCGGCTAAATCACCAAATAACAATTTAGAATTAGGTGGTACGCTAAAATGAAACATTGGGATAAAGAAATCGCAAAAGAAATCAATCCACAAGTTACAATCAAAATCACGAAAGAGGATGTCGTTGAAATTCTCTTCTATGCGATTGGTGGAATTGATTATTGGGGAAAAATCATTCCAAACGACTGGCAATACGAAAAGGTCCACAAATGGCTCCGCGAAAACACAGAACCGGATTTTGACGATGGCGAGATTTGTTATGAAGAGATTATCGCACAGATACTCTTCGACGGCAAGTCGGTGACGGTTCGAAGTATCGAGGATGAAAAAGAATCTTGGCTTTCTTTGACAAATCTCGCAAAAGGAATCCAAACAGCGTTCCGAGAAGGATATTACAGCAGTTACAACTGGCTCGTCCCCGATGGAGACGGATTTGGAAAATGGCATCTTGATACCTCGCAGATTACTCCGAGAATTTCCGATGTTATTATTCAACTCGCCGTTTGGGGAGAAGTCATTTACGACTAATGCTACAACATCAAAAACAAATTAAAAATTATGAGTTTCCGGCAAACCTCCTAAAACCGGAGAAAGGTTTTATTATGGAAAGAAGAATTTTGGCTGAACTGTTCGTGGAGGATGACCGCGCAATCGAGATGGACAAAGGAACAATCGATTATGCAAAAGACGTAATTGATTATCAATGCCAAGAGTGCGGTATTTCAACCGGAGATATGCGTATTCTTGACGACGATGATCCCGAAGACGCAAAAGCAAGCGACCTTGCTGACAAGATTTTCAACTCGGAAGAAAACAATCGGACATTCGTTTATGTCGTAAGAACTGACAGCATTATCGACGGTTCAGTTGACACTACAATGAAAGTTTTCTCTACTCGCGAAAAGGCGAAGGCCTACTTCGACGAATGTGTTGCCGACGAAAAGGCAAATGATCACTTGATGCTGTTGGACGACAAGATTATTAACGAAGGAGAATATTACTTCTCCATTTATCAGGAAGGTTTCTGGTCTGAAGACCGTTACGAAATCGAAATTATTGAAAGGGTGGTACACTAAAATGGAACTGAAATGGAATAAGACCTGCGCACTTCTGAAGCCGACAATTCAGGTTAAAATCACAAAAGAAGATGTACTGGACATTATCTGCTCCGCCGTAAATGGCGGAGTCGGATATTGGGGAGCAACCTCTGCCAACGACGAAGATTACTCCGAGGCAAAGAAACACCTCGTTGAACAGGGAGTAAATCCGAAAGATGTTTGTTACGAAGAAGTTTTCGCACAAATTCTTTTTGACGGAAAATCATTGGAAATAACCGACATCGAAAAAGGTGAAAAATATTTTCTTTCTCTCGAAAAGCTTTTCATCGGACTTCGGAAGGCAATCGAGGAAGGCTACTATTCCCATTACAACTGGTATGTTCCAGAAGGAGACGGATTTGGAGAATGGCAGCTTAATTGTTGTCAGATTGATTCAGCAGTTGCTGACATTATTGTTCAATTCTCGCTTTTCGGAGAAGTTCTGTTCGGTTAATCGTTAAAACAAATTAAAAATTAGAGTTTGCGGAAAACCTCTTAAAAACCGCAGAAAGGAAAACACTATGTCTGCTATCAAAACTTACACCCCTGAAACTCTCGCGAAGGAAATCAAATCCGCTGTCGAATGGTTGAAAGAAGAAGACTGCGGTTGCGTTACGTTGAAGCTCAACGGAACGCTCGCTGTCTGCGTTGGTTGGAGTGATGGCTTCGACCCCGACGATGAAACGGTGATTCATTCCAAAACGGAACCGACATGGGCGATTTGTGCCGCAATCAAGGCTTGGGGCAGCGATGATCTTCGAACCGACCTTGATTACATTGACTCCCCTTATTACGAAGACGGGAGCATCTACGACACCGAAAAGACAGTTTATCCCGATGATAAATATTATCTTTGGGTAGCAACGAACTTTCTGAACGAATTCGACACTTTGAAGGAAATGGACATTGACGAAAAAGGATTGATTCACGAATAATTGTTTCACGTGAAACAATTCAACCACCAAAATTAAAAATTGGGTTTCCGGTTATCCCTAAAACCGGAGAAAGGATTAAACTATGAAAACTTTAAATGAACTCGTAAAAGACTACTTGGCAGAAAATTACGGATGGACAAAAAAAGATGATGGAAATTATCACTTTGAGATTGACGTCGATTATCGTGACGAAATTGAAGATTCCATTGCGCAGGAAATCCTCGAGAGCAACTCTCCTCACGACACTTTGATTGAAAGACTTTGGGATTGGTATCAGGAGCAAGAATGGGATATTATCGACGACCTTGTTGATGACTTCAGGGCTGAAACCGATCCGAAGCTCCTTGAAGATGCCAACATCATCGAAGATGGTAATCTTGATGACGGAATGATTCGCGAGGAGTTCATGGACATTATATACGTTGATTACCCTGTCGATTGGGCGCTTGGACAGGAATTCTGCTTCAACATCATCGTTTCCAATGGTGATGACAACTATGACTTCTGGCTCAATGAACACATCGTTGATGAAGACGGAAAAGTTGACGAAAACGCCGAAAAGGCTGGTCTTGTCTGGCTGGCAAAACAGCAAGGATATACGCTCGAAGAGGTCGTTGAGGCTTTGAACAGCAATCCCACCATACAGCAAATGAAACTATTTCCTTCTTCTATCAATAACGAAGTCTACAACGGTTACGGCTGTGAAGCACTGACATTCTGCGTTAAAATGACTCTTGGACAGGCAATCAACCTGAAAGAGAAGATGAAATCCAACCCGAACGGTTCGATTGTTCTTGACAAAAGAGCAACCTGTGGACTGTTCAACCCTTGGGACGGAGCAGGCTCTATTCTGGGCGTCACCTGTGAGAAAGATGTCGAAATTCCGTTCGAGAATATCTGGAAGTTCTACATTGATGAAAGGAGAAGCAGAAACTGCGACTCGATTCACAATGTTTATGGAACGACAGATGCTTTCTGGAAAGACTACCTGAAAGAGATCAAGGCATAACCCAAACCAATCAATTTGCCGGGCGGTGGCGGCATAATACCACCGCAAAAGAAAGGAAAAACTATGAGACACACCACCTACACCGAAATCGCAGACAACTTCTGCGAGAAGCACAACATCACCGTGAAATTCACCTACACCGGACTCGCCGCTAACCCAAACTGGGATTCGGTCCTTCGTCCCCGTTATCGTTACGACATTAAAACTCCCATCGGTCATATGTGGGGAATCTTCTTGGATTCTATCGCCAACAAAGAAAAACTTCTGTCAAAAGATCCTGAAAAGATCGCGGAAGCAGAACCGACTGCTTATGACATCCTGACCTGCCTCGGAAGTGACAGCTATGTCGATGACGATTTTGATGAATTCTGCTCGGAATACGGATACGACAACACGCCCGGTTCTGAGCGCACGAAAGCTCGGAAGATTTGGAAAGCCTGTCTTGCGCAGAACGAGAAGCTTCGTCGGTGCTTCACCGAAGAACAGATTGAAGAGATGCGCGACACAATTCAGTAATTAAAATTACGCTGACCTAACTGGCATATATACGGGGAGAAAGGAAAGCTATGAAAAATCTTGTTACCTTTGACAATGCGAAAGAAATGCTCGACTTTATCAACGATGACCATGATCTTTACTGCGCGGAAACAAACATCTACGTCGCCAACTACAACGACTACGGCGGGATCGTGACTTATTATCTTACGGCAGAAGACGCGATGAAATGTGAAAAGTATCGCGAGAAAACCGGGGATTATTGGCTTGGATACCTCGGTCCCGGTGGCGATATCTACGACGATCCGTCATACCACGAAAAAGATCAGATGAATAATCTCGACTTTTGCGAACAGAACTACAAAAACTTTTGGTTCGTGATTTGCTAAACTAAAATTTGTCTGCGGTATCGGACATATACGGCCAGAAATGAAACATTATGAACAAAAAGAAACTTATGAAACTCCTTGAACATCCAGAAAACCTTCCGGAACGTGCTTACACGACTTTACCGAGTGACCCGACCGAAGTAATTATCGTTGTAAATGGCGAGACCGGATATTATCACTATCAAAAATATCCGACGGCAGAACTCGCAAAAGGAACATGTGATTACTGGAACGAAATATTTGAAGTTTCAGAAGAAGCTCGCGAAGCGCTTACGATTCTGTCTATGAAAAATAATTAAAGGAGATAAAATTATGAAAATCACAAAAACTGAAATCAAAAACCACATCGATGGGAAAGACCCTGTCGCAACTTACTGCGGAGGACTTGCTGAATTCGGATTGGAAATCTACAAGGTTGATGACTCGGAAGAAACCATCTACTTCGTCGAAGTCGCTGGAACGAAAGAAACTCCGAAGAAATCAAAAATCTTTACCAACGACGATGGCAGAAGCGGCTTCCGTTGGGGACATCGGGTTGTTTGGTTGGACGAATGTATGAGAACTGATTGGTAATTTGAAAGGAGATAAAACTATGAAAAACACAAAAATCACCCTGACCGACATCGAAAAAGAAAAACTTATGGTTTGTGTCGGTCTTGCCGCAAACAACTTCGAGATAAAACGCTACGAAGTCGAAAAGGAGCTCAACAAAATTGAAAAGGAGGGCGGCCGAGATGACCGCCTTCTCGACCTAATTGACTATTATCGTGACGGACAGAACTTTTACGAAGAGCTTGAACAGAAAGTCAAACGCGCAATCGAAAACAATCAACTTTAAACAAATTATTTAAAAAGGAGAAAAATCTATGAAAACCACAACCACTATCGACACCAGAAAGACCATTGACCATTACGACATCGAAGGACTCTACTACGGAGAATGGAGCGTTGAATGCTCCGAAGATACTTTCTCGGACGCCAAAAAGACATTGAAAGAATATCGCGACAACTGTCCTCAGACATCGTTCCGAATCAAACATCGGCGTGAAAAGAATCCGAACTTTGTTCTGACGCTCGGTGCGCTGAAAAAGGGTGATTGGTTTACCCTGAAACCGATTGACTACCCGAAAGATTCGCAGGTTTACGAGAAGGGCGACTACGACCGCTCCGAAAAGAAACACTCTTGTGGAAGACGCGATGACATCAGCTACGAACGGATGTTGAAGAAAGACACTCCGGTCTTCGTTGATTTCACATATTAAAATATTAACAAATTATTAAAAAGGAGATAAAATTATGAAAAACACTTACGAAAAACTTTTTGACGAATTCTTGAATATCACCGAATTTCGACTCTTAAAGCACAAAGACGGGGCATTCTCGCTCGAAGATCAACAGTGCGCCAACCTCGGCGACATCGAAGATGATCGTTTCACATCGGCATCGGAAATCTTGGACAGAATGGATATTTACATTCAGGATTATCTGATTGCAGATATCGAAGACGCCCTTGATGAAAAGTCTATCGAAATTGATTGCGACTGGGAAGATTATGGGCAATATCGGAAAGATCTCCCTGATTACAAGTTCGATTTCGATTTATTGGATATGATTATCAATCACTCCGATAAAGTCGATCTCAACAACTGCGATTATCTGCTCGCTGATTAAATTAAAAAAATTAGAGTCGCCGCAAACCTCTTATAAAACGGTAGAAAGGATCAAATATGAGAACTGTTGAAGAATTCGCTAAAATCGTGAGAGAGGAAAATCAGAAACACCTCGAAGAATTATTGAAAATGGACAATAAAAACCTTATTGTTCACGCTTATGGAATCGCGGAATGGCAGGCAATTTACGATTATATGGAAGGAAAGGTGATTCCGTATCTCGAAGACGGAGAAGAGATGTTTGAAGACTTCCTGACACTTGAAATCGATAACCCGATTGCCACGATTTACGAGTACGAACTCAATTATGACGAAGCACAATGGACGACTTGGGACAATCTGGACGGCCTTATTCGTGAAATGTTCATAGAAATTAAAGTCACAACTAAAAAATAATAAAGGAGATTGAAACTATGCTTACCACTTATAAAACCGCAGAACAGAAGTACCTCTTCGAAGCCTACGCGAACGAAGAGGGGTTCGTCAATCAAGAAACCATCGACAGACTTTCTAATTTGCTTTCCAATGATGTCTATGTTCGTCCGGAGGGAGAGAGCGACTACAAGACGAAGGCGACCAATGCAGAAAAGAAATTTCTTGCGCAACTTATCGGGGCTGGACTCTGGGCAATCAGAGACGGAGAAAATTTCTATTCAGTTTCAAGTGCTCTTGAATATATGTTCGTGCGTTGGAACTCCGACAACAATGGAAGACACCTGAACAGTTATTTAACCTTCTACTGCCCGCTCGCAAGACTGTGCGGAAGAGGACAAAAAGTCGAACTCTGACAATTAAATTGTTAACAAATTATTAAAATTAAAATATTGAGTTTCCGGAGAACCTCGACAAAACCGGAGAAAGGATTCCAATATGGAAATTTATCCGAACGAAATCAAAGAATGGACTGACTACGAGAATCAGTACAAGATCGCCGTTGCCGCAGTGAAATGGCTCGACAAGAGTCTGCGAATTGTTCACGGAAAGCGTGAGAGGAACGTCGAACTGACCTACGGTCTTCCGTACACTTCGAGCGGAGAATATGCCGCAATCTGGAACACGAACGTGGACGCAAGAAGCAACGACGACTTGGATTTACAGTTCAAAGGAATGGCACTTGACAAAGACAACAACCCGGTTATCATTTGGTATATGACTGACTGCGACGGTTGGAGATATACCACAATGAAGAACTTCAACGAATTGAGAAAGCAGGGAAAAGTATGAAGAAACAAAGGCGAAACGCAATTGAGACTCGGAAAGAACGCAGAAGAAGACATTTCTGGGCTTAGATGATGGATCGCTTTCCGAAGACCTACGACTGGCTTGACAGACACTTGAGTTGTGACACATTACCGTTCTGAATTAATAAAAAATTAACAATTGTTTGTCCTATCTGACCATAAACGGGGAGAAAGGAAATAATTATGAGAAAGTTTAGAGACACGAACACTGGAGAAATCATCACAGAGGAAGAATTGAGAAAGGAGTTCGAGGAGTTGAAAAAGGAGACTCCGGAAGAGTACGACTACTCGTTCAATCAATATCTTCTGAACTGTTCGGAGACGCTGGAAGAAATTCGTCAGTGGTTCGGAAATGCGAAAATGATTTACTCTCTCTCGGAGCTTCCGCAGATTGGAGAGAGCGACAACTGGCTTGGGCTGGTTGTCTCCGTGGAACTTTACGACGAAATGGACGACTATGTCATATATCGTGTCGGACGCCTTGTGGAAGACAAATTTATCGACGCAAATACCGATGTTATTTATTGGACTTACGCAATTCATAAAAACAATATTAAATAAATGGAGGAAACAGAAATGAGAACTTTTCGCAATCTGGCAGGACAGGACATCACGGAAGAACAGGTCTTGGAAGAAGTAAAGGCACTTTTCGGAGAAGACCACGACGCAGATGAGCTCGGAACAATCTTTACAAACTATGTCAACAACGCAATCAACAACGGAACTCTGACTGAAACTACCAACGAAAACAAAAATATTAAAAATGAAAAGGAGAACAGAACAATGAAAACTTACAAAGAGAAGGTTGAGACAATCAAGAACATTATCGAGGATATGGATGATTCGGACGCAGTGGCACTCCACAACGAGTATTGCTACGAAACCAACGATTACGACGACGAAATCATCGAGATGGAAAGATTCGATGAAATCTGCGAAGGAATGACTCCAAGTGATATTGCCCGCAGCATTGTCTACGGAGATTTCAACCCGAATCACGACTACTTCCACTACAACGGCTATGGCAACTTCGAGTCGACAGATTGCCCGACTGACTGGATTTATCCCGGTGACATTGCGAGAGAAGTCGTTGATCGTGAGTGTGCTTTTGAGAACGACGAGATTCAGGAAGAAATTGACAGTTGGAGCGAAGACGAAGATGAAGAAGATTCTGATGATGAAACTGATGATGAATAATGTTCATCATTTGTTAATAAATGAAAGGAGGATAGTCATGTGATACTTTTATTGGTTTTGGGGCTTTTGATCCGACGGTGTTGGAAAGACTCGAAAGAGATGTGCGGAAAAATTGAGTTCATTTTGATTTGGGGATTGTTAATTGCAGTCTTCGTCTTTCTTTGGTTTACTTGGGAAAGGAGGTGATGTAATGAGCGCTTTTGGCATTGTCGTGATTCTGTGTCTCGTCCTTGCTTTCATCGAATTTCATCGGTAAGATGAGGTGAAAGCCCCTTGGGTTTACGGCTATCCGCAAATAAAGAAAACCGTGTTTCTTCTGTTTCTACGCTTCCTGAAGCATCTGAGTGTTATCAGGTGCTATCCCAGTCCTGTCTTTTAATGACGTCAGAAAGATGGGAAAATAATTCAGAAAGGAGGAAATTCTAAGGCTCCCCGGTGTCTTGATCCCGACACCAAATTAAAAAATACGCGAGGGATCATTATATTGCGGACACAATATTTTTTTAATGGTGCGGCATATTTTTTCTTTTTACGCGGCGCCGCCCTTTTACCACGCCCACCCCAAATCCCTAGAACCGCGCCCAAAATTTGCTTGCCGATCCAAAATATCCCAGAACAAAAATTTTATTTTCGTTGCCGACCGTCTTTTCAATCTTTTCCGACCGCTTTTTATTAGAACCGCTCCCCGAGATTACTTCCCCGTCTTCCCATTTACCCCAATAAAAAAGGAGCAGTCTTCCGACCACTCCTAATTTGTAAATTATTTGTTAAAATTTATTATCTAACTCTTCTTATTCTTTTTCTTACTTCAGCCCCTGCAGCTTCTCGAAATACTTCCGAACAGCCTTTTTAACATCATTCCACGAATCCGCTCCCTCGGAGTAAAACTCCTTGCCGTTCAGATTAATATATGCGGAAGAATAATATCCAGAATCTGCCAGCTTTTCCCGCTTCTTATCTCCATCGGTATCAGTCTTAACGCACTTACTGTAATTTCTGCACGCACCATTTGTTTTTGCGGGAGCGGTCTTTTCAGTAGCGAGGCGGGCAATTTTTGCTCCGGAATACGGGTCCTCTTTAATGTCTTCGGCGGTCTTTTCATCTTCAACATCTTCGACATCCGGAAACTCGAAACTTGGGTACTTGAACTTGAACTTATTGATCATTTTCTTAATTGCTTCTGCCGTCTTATGGATATCAACTTCGTCTCCATCTGTATCAGTATTGGGAGCGGTTGTCGTCTTCTTGGGTTCTCCCTTCAGCTCTGCAATCTGTGCTTCGAGGTCGGCAATCTTTCTTGCCTTTTCGTCTGCACGAGCCTTGGCAATGAGCTCCATCTTGTAATCCCGCTCTGCCTTGAAAAGCTGTTCACGGGTTTCGTAGAGCTGATTTGTAATATCACTATAATACTTCATTTGTAATATCTCCTTTTGTATTCGTGTTAGATTGGTTTGTTGGATTTAGATTTAGAACTGTTTTCAGTCTTATTTTCGTCCTTATTCCGCTCCCCGTTTTAGAGTTTTCCACTCTATTTTAGTGCGGGTGCTGTTTTTACCCCGATTTTCTCGATTAGAATAGGACGAAATTTAGAAAGTTGTATTTCGGCGAGTGCCGATACCCCTGTTAAACATTGTTTTTCTGCTCGATTATGTGAACTACCCAACCCATAAAGTGGCATGGATTTCCTGCTCAATGAAGTTTCTTCCACGCATAATAAATTTACGTTACTTTAAGTCTCAACAGGCTATCCCCGCAGTTCCTGCGGTTCTTTATTTGAATTAAGCCAATAGCTTTAATCCTTCGTTTAAAATATTTATTGCAGCATTTTCATCTCGATTGAGAATTGCTCCACATTCGCAAGTCCAAACTCTATCAGAAAGTTTTAGTTTTTTATTGACAAATCCACAGAATCTACACATCTTGCTCGAAGGAAACCACTTATCTATTTTGATTAGTCGTTTTCCTCTTTCTGCGAGTTTATATGCGAGAAACGTTCTAAACATTCCAAACCCATTGTCGTTAGTTGATTTTCCGAGT
>ERZ1031114.453-NODE-453-length-12315-cov-5.662316_pt1 | contig 12315 bp, 10 predicted proteins | sample MGYA00518740_ERZ1031114 | MGnify/ENA primary metagenome ERZ1031114 (study PRJEB33719, sample SAMN04261276) | wastewater metagenome | biome: rural village; feature: human; material: feces | host: Homo sapiens | place: El Salvador | collected 2013-01-14 ... | reverse complement strand
CCACTAAAAGCCCCGTTATCCTGAAAATAGAAAACGTCTTGACCAACTTTATAATATTCGTCAATACTCGACGCCCCACCTTCTCCGGAATCACTTTGGGTATATTCCGTTGGTTTCCCGAACTTCGCCACAAACTGGTCGTAAGTCATCTTCTGACCAATCTTCACTCCTTCCACATCAATGCTTTTAGCCCTGAACTCATCATAGAAGTCCTGCGCACTAACCGTCACGTATAAAAACGCAACTGCACATATTGTCACTATCGTTTTAAATATATTCATGTTTTATTCACCTGATTGTAAAGTTCTATATACACTCATCTTTTATCTAAATCATATTGGATCCGAATAGCTTATGGAGCAAATTATGCCATCCTTTACCGAGAGGAACACCAGATCATCCAGATAATCATAAAACAACGTATATGTGACAAAACCATCTTTCGGCTCAAGCCATGACGCGACCTTGGGCTTTCCATACTTAAAGTTGTCCAAACTCGACAGTTTGTCGCCCACACGGATGCCACCTGGAATCCACAATGTCAGAGCGGCATAACGATTGTCATCCAATACGAATGTACCAAAAACGCCATTGTTTCTACAAGAAAAGAAGTTTCCGCCAACATCATAATACTCGGCTATACTAGGGCAGCCGGATTCTCCGACATCCTTTTGCTCATATCTGTCCGGCTTCCCGAACTTCGCCACAAACTGGTCGTAAGTCATCTTCTGGCCGGTCTTCACACCTTCAACATCAATGCTTTTAGCCCTGAACTCATCCCAAAAATTCTGAGCGTTTGCTGCCATATATAAAAGTGCAGCCAAACATATTGCCATTTTCTTCATAAACACATTAATCTTCCCTTTCTGTCAGACCATGAATGTCTCATATAAACTCATATGTTCCCCAAAATCATATTGGATCGGAATAACTTATGGAACAGATTATGCCATTCTTTACCGAGAGGAACACAAGGCCATCCAAATAATTATAAAACAGTGTATATTTGACAACACCATCTTTCGGTTCAAGCCAAGATGCGACCTTAGGTTTTCCATATTTAAAGTTGTCAAGACTCGACAGTTTGTCGCCCACATGGATGCCACCATCAATCCACAATGTAAGAACTGATAACTTTTTGTCCTTTATGGAAAATCCACAAAAACTCCCATTATTCCTAAAATAAAACACATCCTTCCCAACTCTGTAATATTCATCAGTTGTAGGGGTACCTTCTTCTCCAGAATCAGAATCACTTTGAATATATTTCGTTGGTTTCCCGAACTTCGTCACGAACTGATCGTAGGTCATCTTCTGACCAGTCTTCACACCTTCCACATCAATGCTTTTAGCCCGGAACTCATCATAGAAGTCCTGAGCGATCATCGTAACAGCGGGCAACGCCAACAAGCAAATTACCAACACCTTTCTCAATATGTCTCTTCTTTTTGTCATTCTACATCGAAGAAGAATAGTGTATAATTTGAATCACACCATCTTTCACGGACAGAAAAACCAAATCATCCAAATAGTCATAGAATAGAACATATTCCACAAGACCATTATGAGGTTCAAGCCAAGATGCCACTTTAGGCCTTCCGTATTTGAAATTATCAAGTTTCGAAAGCTTGTCACCAACACGAATGCCACCAGAAATCCACAGAGTTAGAGCAGAAAATCTATCATCTCTTAAAAAGAACTCACAGAATGTACCATTCTCCGTAAATGATAAAAAATTTTTTCCTACCCAATAGTATTCATCAAGACAAGGGCTACCCGGATCTCCAAGTTCGTTTTGTTCATATCTGTCTGGTATCCCGAACTTCGCCACAAACTGGTCGTAAGTCATCTTATGGCCAATCTTCATCCCTTCAACATCAATGCTTTTAGCCCGGAACTCATCATAGAAGTCCTGTGCGTCAGCTGGCACGTACAAAAACGCAACCAAACATATTGTCACTATCTTCCTAAACATATTCATTATAGATTTATAAAATATTAACTTTTTCTTCAGTATCGCATTCCACGCCAACTATCTTTCCACCAATAATTTTTTTGGAGGAAGGATCACCGTCTTTCCAATTTACGGAACCGTTGATTATCTTTTCTGGGTTCGCAAACACATATACCCCATTAGAGTTTTTCACCTTATAAACGAGGTGAAGGTGCTTATTGGTGACATTATAGGCGTTTCCTGTCCTCCCAGTGTAGCCCAAAAGTTCTCCCTTATAAATCGCATCACCAGATTTGAACACATCCCCTGTACGAGGATTTATAGCAACGGACAAAATCTTAGGAATGCTTTCATACATAATCGGTTATTTGAATAAGTCTTTGGCAATATAGGAAATTAAACGACAACATGCAAAACATATCAACGTTTTATATTATTTTCTTTCAACACATTGAATTTTAAATACAATTACAATTCATGCGGCCGGAGGACGGCCACATCGACACCCTTGAGATCAATTACCCCCGTGTAGAGTCCGTTCTCCTCCCACTCCGCGACGGCCTCAACGCCATCCGGAAACTATAAAGGGCTGGATTCGAACAAATGTAAAAGCCACGGCGGCCTACGCTTCGCGCCCTGTCCGGGTGAATGGCCGCCATGGCTTTAACCTTTGTTCGAAATGAGTGCTAATCCTTGTACTCGATGACGGTGTTCACGTGAATGAAGTTTGGGGACCTGTCCACAGTAATATATTGAATCTCCCATCCTGTTTTCAGGTACAGGGTCTTTAGAGATTCCATTTGACACGATAGAGGCGTACTTTCCTTGCCGCTTCCTATGGCGGTCATGCTGACATCCAAGGTGGTCATCTGATTATAGGCGCAGCCCAATAAACTTAACGAGGCAAATTTGCTTAGATTCAGTTCCGTGAGCCGATTACTTTGGCACCGCAACTCCTCCAAAGCGTCGCCGTCGCCGAAATTGATGCTGCTTATAGTATTATTATTGCAGTTCAAATATGTCAAAGCCGGATTCTTGCTTATGTCCAAACTGGTCAATTTGTTGGTAGCACAGTTCAGATAGTTCAGCGCTACATTCTTACTGACATTCAGCTCCGTCATCTCATTTTTGAAACAAATCAGGGTTTTTAGAGGCTCAGCGGCCAAAGTGATGAAGTTCGAACCGGCATCATCAGGTCGCCGAGCCTGTCGAAGCGCCAAGGTTTTTTGACAATCCTTAGGTCTTATCTGACGCTGAAAGCGAAGACGCAGTGACTGGTGTAGGTCTCACCAGGACGGAGGACGGCTGACGGCCACTCCGGCTTGTTCGGAGTGTCAGGGTACTTCTGGGACTCAAGGCAGATGGCGGTACGGTGGCCATAGACAACGCCCTTCTTGCCGGTTACGGTGCCGTCAAGGAAGTTGCCGGCATAAACCTGCACGCCTGGCTCGCTGGTATATTCCTTAAGGACGATGCCGGTCTCAGGGCAATAGACCTCGGCGGCGAGAACGGTGTCGTCGCCCTTGGTGCCAAGGACCCAGTTGTGGTCGAAGCCGTGGCCGTTGCGGACCTGCTCATTGTCAGAGTCAATGTCATCCCCGATAAGCTTCATCTTCCTGAAATCAAACGGAGTGCCCTCCACGGAAGCGATCTCGCCTGTGGTCATGAACGTCGAGTCCACAGGAGTATAGTTGGACGCGTTGATGTACAATGAATCAGCGGTGACCTGATGGTTCGCCGGATCACCTGACAGATTGAAGTACGAATGATTGGTCATGTTGATGATCGTCGGAGCGTCCGTCGTGGCGGAGTACCTGATGTCGATGGAATTATCCTCAGTGAGGGTGAAAGTCACATCGGCGGTCACCTTGCCAGGGAAGTTCGCGTCCCCGTCAGGAGAGACAATCTCCAGTTTCAGGTGCGAGGCATCGGCCTCAAGAACATTGTAAACCTTGTACTGCCACCCGTCAGGACCACCATGCAGACAATGCCCGTAGTTGTTCTGAGGCAACTGATACTCAATTCCGTCCAAAGTGAATCTGCCGCCGTTGATGCGGTTGGCGTAACGACCGATGGTGGCACCGAAATCAGTCTGGTTGTTCTCCGGGAAATAGTCGGAAACCTTGTCGAAGCCAAGGACAACATCCTTGTAGTCCCCGTTCCTGTCCGGAGCCATCACTGACACAATCCTTCCACCGAAATTGGTGATGCAGACTTCCATTCCTGACTTGTTTGTCAGAGTGTAGAGAGCGGTCTGCGCACCGTCACGCTCTCCCCTGAAATTCTCCGGATTCAATCCTGACTTTGTGAGGGTCGGACTCTGGGCGCACCCCATAACGAGAGCGGCCGCGGCAAATGAAGTGAAAATTTTTCTCATGATGTTTTGCGAATATATTAACCTACTATAGCTCCGTTGCCAAGCGCCTCCGCAGGAGTGATGAACCGCATCTTGCCGTCGCCCTGCTTTGCCATAAGAATCATTCCACGGGACTCAATGCCACGGATTGTCCTCGGCTGAAGGTTGGCGAGAATGCAGATCTGCTTGCCGACCATCTCTTCAGGGGAATAATATTCAGCGATTCCAGAGACAATCGTCCTCTTGTCGATTCCTGTGTCAATGCTGAGTTTCAGCAGCTTGTCCGTCTTAGGCACACGCTCGGCGGCAAGCACGGTGGCCGTGCGGATGTCCATCTTCTCGAAATCATCGAAACAGCACTCCGGTTTCTGAGGTGCGACCTGCTTCGCCGCCTCGGCCTTAGCCGCCGCCTCTCTCGCGGCACGGATGGCCTCAAGACGCGCCAACTGAGCATTGATGGCCTCATCCTCGATCTTGGCGAACAACAACTCCGCGGCACCGATCTCGTGGCCCACCGGAAGGATATTCTCATTGCCAAGAATATCCCAACCAAGGCATACGCCCGAACACTCCTGCTCCGCGGCGGCAGACACAGTGTGAAGAGCCACACCCTCACCATCCTTGTAGGTGTTGACGGTCTCCTGCTCGCCCTTCCTGTGGTCAATTCCAGCGCAAAGGCTGACACCCAGCATCTTGCGAAGTTTCTCCGCGGCAAACGGTGTGAACGGCTCGAAAGCGATCGCAAGGTCAGCGCAAATCTGGAGGCTGACATTCAGTATCGTGGCGCAACGCTCCATGTCTGTCTTGGCCACCTTCCAAGGCTCAGTGTCGGAAATATACTTGTTCCCCACACGGGCGATCGACATAGCATCTTTCAATGCCTCACGGAAATGATAACCCTCGATGTCCCTCTCAAGCGAAGCCTTGAGCGCAGGAATCTCCGCAAGAGCGGCCTTGTCCACTTCCTGAAGTTCTCCCGCGACCGGAACCTTCCCCTCGAAATACTTGTGGGTCAGCACGATGGCGCGATTGACAAAATTGCCGAAGATGGCCACCAACTCACTGTTGTTGCGTGTCTGGAAATCCTTCCAGCTGAAATCATTGTCCTTGGTCTCCGGAGCGTTGGCCGTGAGGACATATCTGATGACATCCTGTTTGCCAGGGAAATCGCGGAGATACTCGTGAGCCCAGACCGCCCAGTTCTTGGATGTGGAGATCTTGTCTCCCTCAAGGTTGAGGAACTCGTTGGCCGGCACGTTGTCCGGCAGGATGTAGCCGTCGCCGTAGGCCTTGAGCATCGACGGGAACACGATGCAGTGGAACACGATGTTGTCCTTGCCGATGAAATGCACGAGGCGGGTGTCTTCGCTCTTCCACCACTTCTCCCAAGACTGGGGAAGAAGTTCCTGAGTGTTGGAAATATACCCGATCGGAGCGTCAAACCAGACATAGAGCACCTTACCCTCCGCTCCCTCGACAGGAACCGGAACGCCCCAGTCAAGGTCACGGCTCACGGCGCGAGGCTGAAGACCGCCGTCAATCCAGCTCTTGCACTGGCCATAGACAGTGCTTCGCCACTCTTTGTGCTGTTCGAGAATCCAATCACGAAGCCAAGGCTCGTACTGGTCCAGAGGTAGATACCAATGGGTTGTCTTCTTCTTTATCGGCTCGGCCCCGCTGAGTTTGGACTTAGGGTTGATGAGTTCCTCCGGGCTCAACGTGCTTCCGCACTTCTCGCACTGGTCACCATAGGCATCAGGATTACCGCACTTAGGGCATGTACCCATAATGTAGCGGTCTGCAAGAAACTGTTTGGCCTCCGGATCATAGTATTGCTCGGACTCCTTTGTGATGAACTTTCCTTCATCGTACAACTTGCGGAAAAATTCGGAAGCGTTCCTCTCGTGAACCGCAGAGGATGTACGGCCATAGATGTCGAAGTTGATTCCCAGACCCGTGAACGAATCCTTGATGATCTTGTGGTAGCGGTCCACGATATCCTGAGGGGTACAGCCCTCCATGCGGGCCTTGATCGTGATCGGGACTCCGTGCTCATCGCTTCCGCAGACATAAAGCACATCCTCTCCCCTCATCCTGAGGTACCTGACGTAGATGTCCGCCGGCACGTATACCCCGGCCAAATGACCGATGTGGACCGGCCCGTTGGCATAAGGCAACGCACAGGTCACAAGTGTTCTCTTGAATTTCTTTTCCATATTCATGAATATTATTTTTCTCTTCCCAATCTGACTTTCACCATTTTAAGTGCCTTCTGCACTTTAAGCATCTCTTGCATTATCTCAAGCACCCGGTCATCGTCGGAAGCGGCCTGCGCCTCTCCGAGTCTTTCCTTCAGTTCGTTTTCCTTGTCCTCCAAACGGCTTTGCTGATAGACCAGGATCGCTTTCGGGACATAGATCGTCAGCCATGACCCTTTCGACATCATTGACTGCCGCAGATTCTTCACAGACAAGTCATACCGTTCGTCCGTTGACAGTTGGGCGACCACATAGGCCATGTCCCTATCCTCCCCGTCCATCAGACGCTTGACAATCTCATCCTGCGAATATCCCTCATAGTAGTCTTTGGAATAAGCCTCGTACACTTTTCTGAAAACGGAGTTGGCGAACTGTGAGTTGTCTCCCTCCAAAGCCTGGCCTATGAAATCAAACACGGTCAACGCATCCTCGTCCGATCCGGAATAGAAAGCCGAATCACTTTGGAACTCCAGCTTCGTGGTACCGTATGTGAGGATGAAGTTCAGAAGATCGCGCTCGGCTGTAGCCATGATGCGGTTGTCTATCAATGCATCCAGGCCGGCACGCTGACCGGTGGCCTCGACAGGCTCAGCCTCCGTAGCGACAACGGTGGCTGAGCCTGCCGAGGCTCCGGACCGCGAGGTCTGGTTACGAAGCCTTTCCCTGTCACGGTCAGCGGCTTTCTTCTGTTCAATAAGCCTTTTGGAGCGTGTCGCGCCGATCCTCTCGTCCAGAATATCCCTGCGGATCTCGAACTTGTCACTCAGGAAATCCACATAGACAGAACGTTTCACGGCATCCGGGATGTCGGCTATCGTGTCCGCTATGTCATTGATCACCTCGGCACGCTTGAGCGGATCCCTCGCTGTGTCCTTCAAAAGCAGCGAGGACTTGAAATCCACAAAATCCATCTCAGCAGCGGCGAGAAACTCCTCTACCTCCGCAAGCGAGTGCTTTCTTGAATATGAGTCCGGATCATCTCCGTCTGGGATCAGGACGACCTTAACGTTCATCCCCTCGCGCAGAAACATGTCGATTCCCCTAAGAGCCGCATGGATGCCGGCGGAATCCCCGTCGTACATGATCGTGACATTCTGCGTGAATCTCTTGATGAGACCTATCTGCCCTTCGGTCAATGCCGTGCCGCTGGAAGCCACCACGTTCGTGATACCGAGCTGATGCATCGAGAGCACATCCAGATAGCCCTCGACCAAATAGCATTTGTCCTTGCGGGCCATCTCGTTCTTCGCGAACCAGATGCCGTAAAGAGACTTGTTCTTTACGTAGATGTCCGACTCCTTGGAGTTCACATACTTGGCGTATGGCTTTCCCTCTTCCTTGGACTTCAATGTCCTGGCCCCGAACGCGATAACCCTTCCACTCATCGAATGGATCGGGAACACCACGCGGTCATAGAACCTGTCGTGCAGCCTGTTGTCAGAATCGTATGCGGCACACAGACCTGTCTCAAGGAGATATTCATCCTTGTACCCGGCCGCTTTCGCCGCGTCTGTCAAGGCATGCCGGCTCGACGGGGCCCAGCCGAGACCATATTTCTCGATTGTAGCGTCCTCCAGCCCTCTGGAGTGGAAATATTCAAGGCCGACGGACCGTCCCTCATCGGTATGGAGCTGCTCCTTGAAGAACTTGCCGGCATATTCAGAGACAAGCAGGAGACTCTCGTTCCGCTGACGGTTCGCTATGTCCTCCGCCGTCTCCTCTTTCTCGACTATCTCGATGTTGTATTTCCTGGCAAGATACCGCAGAGCCTCAACGTAGGACAGATGCTCGTAGTCCATGACGAACCCGATGGCGGAGCCGCCCTTGTGGCAGCCGAAGCAATAATATTGCCCTTTGGCAGGAATGACATGAAAAGACGGTGTCTTCTCACCATGGAACGGACAGCAGGCCCAAAGGTCGGCCCCACGCCTTCTCAGAGTCACGAAGTCGCCGATCACCTCTTCCACACGGGCGGTGTCAAGGATTTTCTGTACCGTTTCCTGAGGAATCATCCTACTCGTCCACCTTTGTGTAGTCCACCTCCTTGGCATCATCAAGACCAGAGGTCTCGATCACATCCTGGTCAGACTGAGGCTCGTCCGGTGTGTTGAAACGAATCTCATAGGCCTCCTTGGCCTTGCGGATCCGCCACGACGAGATCAGTTCGGACACACCGTACAGAAGCAGAAAACTTCCGGCGCAGACACTCATGATCCTCTCACCGAACGGGTTGAAAAGCAGGAACGCGCCCCCCGCCACCGCGCAGATCGAAAGGATCAATGTGGAGAATCCGGCCCCCAGCAGAGACATGGCTCCGGCCAAAGCTAACAGCTGGATGCCGCCGAAAAGAATCAGCACGATTCCTATCAGCGTAACAATGAAGCCGGCCACCCAGACAGGATTGAGGAACAATAGAATGCCAAGTATCAAATCCACGACAGCGTTCACCGCCATCAATGGAAGCACCCCGTCCCTTTTGTTACGGATGAAACCATAAACCAACGACACGATTCCCGAAGCGAGCAAGAACGCCGCCACGACCTTCACTACAGTCACGGAAGCCGCGTTGTCGAAAATCATGACCAAACCTATACCGATGGTAGCCAGCGCTCTGAGAATGCTGCTGAACGAAGTTTTGTAGCCAAATGTGAACATAATTCCATTCCTTAATATTACAACTTACAAATTTAAGTAAAAAATGCTATATTCGTGCCTATGTTTTTCGATACACACAATCATAGCCAATTCTCTTTCGACGGAGAGGGAACAACTGTTGAAAAGAGCGCCCTGGCGGCGGTGGAAAAAGGGTTCGGAGGAATATGTTTCACCGACCATTGTGATTTCTATGTCCCGAAGATGAAAGAAGAGTTCGAACCGATCGTCTGCGAGGTTTTCGATGTGGATGCCCAGCAGGCGGAGATAGACAGGGTGAACGGACTGGCAACCGACGGGGCTTTCGGGAAATCGGCATCAAAGAAATTCAAGATATTCAAAGGAATAGAGCTTGGTCTCGGAGAGAAGAACCACGAACAGACCAGAGCGTTACTTTCAAAGTACAGGTTCGACCAGATCATCGCCTCGGTCCACTACCTTGAGGACACGGATCCGTATTTCGGCCCGTACTACAAAGGCAAGAACTGGAAAGAGGCTTACGGCCGCTACCTTGAGACCCTCCTGAGGGAGATGAAATGGCTCGGCGACTTCGACATCATGGGGCATTTCGACTATGTCGCCCGCTATGCGCCATATCCCAAGGAGAGTGTGCTGTACAGGGATTTTCCGGGATTGTTCGACGAGATATTCAAGTACCTGATAGAGAATGGCAAAGGTCTGGAAATCAACACAAAAAGTTACAAGACTTACGGTCTCCGCACCCCACAGCTTGACAGGGACATTCTGATAAGGTACATGGAACTCGGAGGCGAGATCATCTGCATGGGATCAGATTCCCACACGCCCAGGCAGGTGGGTGACAGGTTCGACTATTTCGCACAGTATGTCAAGATGTTCGGATTCCGACGGCTCGGACATTTTGAAGGCCGGAAACTCAAGATGGTGACCATCTAAGAGGCTATCTCGCAAAGGAACTTTATCCGGACAAGGCGGATCTCCATCTCCTCATAATCAGCGCCCAGCACCTTGATGGCCTCCTCCACTGAGTCAGAGGTCGCCTCGCTTTTGAAATATTCATAAATTTCATCAACAACCTCATCATCAATGGTCTGGCTGATGTAGTAATTCAGATTCAGATTGGTGCCGGAAGACACGATGCCTTCGATCTCCCCGACAAGTTCATCCATCTCCCAGCCTTTCGCGTCAGCTATATCCTCCAAAGACATCCGCCGGTCAACGCTCTGGATGATGAATATCTTGTCGGAACTCTTGGTCGGAGCCGATTTGACCACAAAGTCCTCAGGTCTTGTGATGTCGTTCTCATCCACATACCTTCGGATCAAGTCGATGAACTCCTTGCCATACTTTCTTGCCTTCCCCTCGCCTACACCCTGACAGTTATGAAGCTCATCGTAAGTGATCGGGTAGAGGATGGACATGTCCTCAAGAGCAGGATCGCCGAATATGATCCACGGCTGAAGATTCAACTTCCGGGAGATGTCCTTCCTCAAGTTCTTGAGCATGGACAGGAGCGCCGCGTCGCCTCCCCCACCCTTCATGCCGGCAGCAGGTGCGTCCTCATCATCCTCATCGCCCGTACCTTTCCCCTTGAAATTCTTGTCCTCCACAAGACGGATCTCATAAGGGCTGCTGAGAAAATCCTCGCCTTTCCTGGTCACATAGATCAGACCGTATGTCTCGATCTCCTTCTCAAGAAGATGCAGCAGAAGCCCTTGGTTGATGACCGAGCACCAGAACTTCAGACTGTGGCCAGCACCCGAGCCGAAAAGCGGGAATGTGTCGTGACGGTAGGATTTGATCATCGCCGTCGACTGCCCGGCCAGGACCGATGCCAGATGTTCGATCTTGAAATGTTCCGGAAGGGACCTTACAAGTCTTATCACCAGACACATCTCCTTGCGCCCGTCGAATGTGGCCTTCGGATTGAGACAGTTGTCGCACAATCCGCAGTTGTCCTTAGGATAATCCTCTCCGAAATAGTTCAGCAGCATCCTGCGGCGGCACATGCTGGATTCGGCGTACGCCACGGTGTCCATAAGCAACTGACGGCCTATCTCTTGCTCCGAAACCGGCTTGCCCTGCATGAACTTTTCCAATTTGCGGATGTCCTTATAGCTGTAGAACGTGATGCATTCAGCGTTCTCCCCGTCCCTGCCGGCACGTCCGGTCTCCTGATAATAGCCCTCGATGCTTTTAGGAATATCATAGTGTATGACAAAGCGCACATCCGGCTTGTCGATTCCCATGCCGAAGGCTATGGTCGCCACAATGACCTCCACGTCCTCCATCAAGAACCTGTCCTGGTTCTCCGCCCTGGTCTTCGCATCCAGTCCCGCATGATAAGGAAGCGCACGGATTCCGTTGATCTCCAGCAGCTTGGCGATTTCCTCAACTTTCTTGCGGCTCAAGCAGTATATGATTCCTGATTTCCCTGGATGCTGCTTGATGTACCTTATTATGTCTTTGTCAGGATCTACTTTGTCACGAACCTCGTAGTACAGATTAGGTCTGTTGAACGACGACTTGAAGACGGTAGCGTCCATGATTCCGAGATTCTTCTGAATGTCGTTCTGGACCTTCGGGGTGGCTGTCGCCGTCAAGGCCATGATAGGAGCCCGGCCTATCATCTGGACCATGTCCCTGATCCGGCGGTACTCCGGCCTGAAGTCATGTCCCCATTCGGAAATACAATGGGCCTCATCCACGGCGTAGAAAGAGATCTTCACCTCCCGAAGCAGATCCACATTCTCCTCTTTTGTAAGCGACTCCGGAGCCACGTAAAGCAATTTGGTCACACCGGAAAGAACATCCGCCCTGACCTCCTGGATCTGGGCTCTGTTCAAGGACGAGTTCAGGAAATGAGCGACTCCGTTCTGTTCCTCCACAAACCCGCGGATCACATCCACCTGATTTTTCATCAAGGCGATCAGCGGAGAGATCACGATGGCGGTGCCAGGCATAACCAAGGCCGGCAGCTGGAAACATAAAGACTTTCCGCCGCCCGTCGGCATGAGGACAAAAGTGTCCTTGCCATCCAGAAGGTTCCGGATGATTCTCTCCTGATCCCCCTTGAAGGAATCAAAACCAAAGAATTCTTTCAACTTGGAATTCAG
>ERZ1031114.444-NODE-444-length-12448-cov-4.352296_pt1 | contig 12448 bp, 8 predicted proteins | sample MGYA00518740_ERZ1031114 | MGnify/ENA primary metagenome ERZ1031114 (study PRJEB33719, sample SAMN04261276) | wastewater metagenome | biome: rural village; feature: human; material: feces | host: Homo sapiens | place: El Salvador | collected 2013-01-14 ... | reverse complement strand
CCGTTTTTCCTGTGCGCTTCCATTTGGTCAAGAGCCCTGTTAAGGCTTTCCGCGACATAGGCTTCTTGCTCTTCTTGGCTCATGCTTGCTTCTTGATATGTCGTGACAGGCTTCGAAATGGTATTTACCAGGTTGTTGGCATAGTCTTTCACCTTGGCCACAAACTCGTCAAGGGTATATTGGCCCGTGTTGGGCACCTGGATTTGAATGTTTATGGTATCCATCTTGTTCCTTCCTCTAATATTTTTTGCAAATATAATTCGTTTATTTGTAGCTGCCAAATCTTTTAATGAAAAGTTATACGATAAAACGGTTGTGCATCGTTTGCCTTGCAGGGGCGGCTCCTGCAAAGTGTTTCTATCATTTCAAATCCCGGAAGATCTCAATTTGAAACAGTATTTGAATCTTTATGCTCTCGCATTTCGCATTTTCTTCACTAAACATTTGGCTGTTACAAATATAAAGTTTTATTTTGCCAATAATAATAAAGACATGACTGGAGCTGGGCCATATATGCCATTGGCAATATGCTTCGCTTCTGGCATGAGACATCAAAGATAACAGAAACATTAATGATGAAGCATAAGATACTTTTTGTTTGCCACGGCAACATCTGTCGCAGTCCGATGGCCGAGTTCATGATGAAGAGGCTCGTGAGCGAGGCGGGCCGCGAGGCCGAGTTTGAGATAGACAGTGTTGCTACGTCGACCGAGGAGATTGGCAACGACATGTACCCACCCGCCCGGCGGTGCTTGCGCGCGCATGGCGTGCCGTTCGAGCACAGGCGCGCTCGGCAAATCACCCAGGCCGATTATGACCACTTCGACAGCATATTCGTGATGGATCGCAACAACCTGCGCTGGCTTCACATGATAGGCATCGACGATAGTGCCCACAAGGTGCGGCTCTTGATGTCGCTCGTGGGGGAGGAGCGCGACGTGGCCGACCCTTGGTACACGGGAGACTTCGAGCAGACTTATCGTGACATCTCCATGGCGTTGCCGAGTCTTCTTGCGTGATTTTTTTTTTCTATTTATCGCAACAGCAATATGCTTAAACTTAAACGACAATTCTCATTGTTGTCGCTCCTCATCCTGGTGGTGCAGCTTTTCGCCCAAGGACCAAACGGCAGCGGCACTTATTACAAGAACGCCAATGGACAGAAAGGCAAGAGCCTGAAGACGGCCCTGTTCCAGATTATCAGCACGCATAAGGACATAGGGTATGATGGTCTCTACGCCTGCTATGAGAAGACTGACAGGCGGGCCGACGGCAAGGTGTGGGACATGTATTCCAACACCACCAACTACTCTTTCTCCGACAACAAAGGCGGCTACAAGAAAGAGGGCGACATGTATAACCGTGAGCACTCCCTGCCCCAGAGCTGGTTCAAGAAAGCCTCGCCGATGAAGGCCGACATCGTGCACGTGGTGCCGACCGACGGCTATGTCAACAACCGCCGAAGCAGTTGGCCTTTCGGTGAGACAAACAAACCCACGTACTCGTCGAACAATGGCTTCAGCAAGGTTGGCCCATCGTCGGTGGAAGGATACTCTGGCACCGTGTTTGAGCCAAACGATGAATACAAGGGCGACTTCGCGCGCATTTATTTCTACATGGCCACCTGCTACGAGGACAGGATAGCCAACTGGAAATCAAACGGCACGGCCTCTAACGTGCTCGACGGCACCTCTTACCCTGCCTACAAGAAATGGTATATCAACATGCTGCTTCGTTGGGCAAAGGAAGACCCGGTGAGCCAGAAGGAGATAGACCGTAACAACGCCGTCTACGAATGCCAGCAAAACCGCAACCCTTATGTTGACTATCCGGGCTTGGAGCAGTATGTGTGGGGCGACAAGCAGAGCGTGGCGTTCAGCTATGACAACTACGACGGTACTAATCCAAATCCCGAACCGACACCCGACCCAGGCCCAGATCCCGACCCAGGCACCGACCCGACGCCGACCGATGGCTATGTGTTCTCCAAGGTCACTTCCACTGCCGACATTGTGCCAGGGAGTTACTACCTCATTGTCTATGAGGGTGGAAAGAAAGCCCTTGCGGAGAAGAGCGGGTCTAAAAATGACGTGCGTGGCTATGCCGACGTGACGATAAGCAACGCGACGATTACCACAACCGTTGACGTGTCGGGCAAGCCACGGCAACTGCTGCTTGGAGTCACCGCGGGCGCCTATACCTTCTACGACAATGTGGACAAGGATTATCTCGCGCTGACTGCGAATGACAATAAGTTGCAAAGCAGCACGTCGGCAATAAATGCTAACGCACAATGGACGGTGACCGTCAGCAGCGATGGCGTGGCAACCATCAAGAACTGCAAACTCACGGACCGTGAGGTAAGATACAACAAGTCAAGTCCAAGGTTCGCATGCTACCCAGGCACTCAGCAAACCGTATCGCTTTATCGTCGCGTCCAGTCCACGGGCATCATGCCGGTGAAGCCATCAGCCGCCGACAGTCGCGTGGACGTGTTCACCGTTTCGGGAGTTCTGGTCAGAAGGCAGGTCGTGCGTTCAGCGGCCTTGAATGGACTGGCCAAGGGCGTGTATATCATTGGCGGCAAGAAATATGCCGTGGAGTGATAGCGGATTCCATATATGTTAAAACCAAAAGCTATGGCTTATTCTATCGGCATACAGAAGTAGCCTGTGTAGAGGTAGTTGTCCTTGATGACTGAGCAGATGCCCCAAACGCGCGAGCCGTCTATTAAAAATAGCAGATTTGCTTGAAGTGGATTTGAGAGAGTTAATAGTACGTGAATATAAATCTTATCTATTATCGCAAGAGAACAACAAATAAGTAATGTTAGTCAATGGTATCGAAATAGAAATTGAGCACAAGCCCATCAGGAGTATCTTGACAAATATGACGAATTGACTTCTCTGAAAGCTCAAATCAAGGAGCTGATGATAACACTGACGAATAAGGTGGTAGAGAAATATGCCGCTCTCACGGAAGATGAAATTAGAACACTTGTTGTTGAACGCAAGTGGCTCGCTACCGTCATAGGTGGTTGCATGGCATTGATGCAGTCTGTCACCCATCGAATTGGTACAGAAGTTGCTTCGCTTGTGGAGCGGTACGAGAATACACTACCTGAATTGACAAAAGAGGTGAGAGAGTACGAAAGTGAGGTAAACGGCTACCTTGCCGAAATGGGTTTTACGCTTTAACAAAGAAAATAACATCATGCTAAGTGAAAGTCAAAATATAGAATATAAAGAATCTTGGAGAGACGAGTATCTGAAATGGATATGCGGTTTCGCCAATGCACAGGGTGGTCGCATTTTTATCGGAGTGAATGATGAGAAGCAAGTGATAGGTCTGCCCGATGCCAAGAAACTGATGGAAGACATTCCTAACAAGATTGTCAACTACCTTGGTATCGTGGAAGATGTAAACTTGCTTACAGATGGCAAAAAGGAATACATAGAGATTGTGGTGGCACCAAGCACTATGCCTGTGGCTTACCGTGGTGTTTACCACTATCGTAGTGGTTCTACCAAGCAAGAACTAAAAGGACTGGCATTACAGAACTTTATCTTGAAAAAGATGGGGTGGTCATGGGATGATATGCCAGTCGCTGGTGCCACGCTAAACGACATTGATCGTCAGGCTATCGACTACTTTTTGCGCAAAGGCATTGAAGTGGGACGAATTTCGGGTGATGCCTATACTTCATCTACAGAAGCTGTGCTGCGAAGCCTGAACTTGATAACAGAGGAAGGACAACTCAAGCAAGCCGCCCTGTTGCTCTTTGGTAAGAATCCCAAGAGATTCTTTGTGTCTTGCGATTTCCGTATCGGCCGTTTCCGTAATGACGAGAGCGACTTGATCACACAGGATGTTGTAGAAGGTAATATCCTGCAAATGGTAAACCGTATCATTGAATTGTTGCGTTCCAAGTACCTTTTGTCCCCTATTCACTACGAAGGGATAACACGTATAGAGCAATTGGAAATACCCGAGGATGTGTTGCGTGAGGCTATTTGCAACGCCATCGTACACCGTGACTATATGGGGGTACATACACAAATGAAAGTGTACGATGACTGCATTATGCTTTGGAACGATGGCAAACTGCCCGAAGGCATTGACCAAGAGAAGTTGTTCGCAGAACATGCTTCACAACCTCGCAACCGCAACATAGCCAATGCCTTCTACAAGGCTGGCTTTATCGAAACATGGGGGCGTGGCATCAACAAGATACGTCAAGGCTTGAAAAAGATGGGACTTCCTGAGCCTAAAATCGAGAATCATATCAGTGGAACATTGATTACCATTTACCGTAATGTCGGTGTAAATGGCACTAATGACACCAATAATGTCGGAAACATATCGGAAACAAATGTCGGAAACATGTCGGAAACAAACCTTACTGAACGTCAACGGTTTATCTTGTCTTCTATCAAGAAAAATCCGTTAATCACAGGAAAAGAAATGTCGGAAACATTGTCGGTGACACAGCGTACAGTAGAACGCGATTTGGCGGCAATGCAGAAAGCTGGCATCATTCGGCATGAAGGCAAGGTTAATGCAGGTGTGTGGGTGGTGCTTGAAAAGCCACAAAAAATAGATTGAGAGGTATGAAAGAAACAAAATTCAAAAATACGGAGATTGGAAAGATTCCTAAGGAGTGGAGAATATGTAATTTTGGTGATATTTTGGCACAGTATCAATATTCCGTGGATTAAATCTATAGCTTTTAGTTGATTTTTTTAATTTTTATCCACAATCTGGATTTAACACCAGTTAAATTGGATAATAATAATTTACAAATGGTCATCGGAGAATCGATTTTTTTCAACCAAGCTGTCTCTTGGTCGTAAATGACGCGATTATGGACTGTTTTGATAAAGCATTGATTATTAAGCGGTTATGTTTTTAGCGACGTTTTGGCGTTCCAAATTTGCTAAAAAGGCGTCGCCGTTACGGTGTAATCGCGTTGCGATTGCACCGTAACGGCGTTGCGATTACACCGTAACGGCGTTGCGATTGCACTGTAACGGCGACGCGATTGCACCGTAACGGCGACCGTCATGGGCCGAAAAGCCGCCGACGGTATTGTCAAAGAGCGGAAGGCTACCCTTTTTCCGCTCTAAATGCACCTGTCCCCAAGTGTTAAATTTCGGCAATAATATTTTACATTTCCGCGTGGGCGAATGTTGCCGCCCAAGGGCGCAAATTTATATAACTAAAAAAGACGTCTAACTCCTGATCAGCGTTCCAGTGGGGCACACGAACCTGCAATAAGGCCGAGGCACCCACACCGACAAGACGAGGAACAGGGCGGCAATGACCGTCACCGCTATCGGGGCAGACGTGTAGAGAAAGGCCGTGAACAGCTCATAGTCCATCCATGCCGTCCACGTGCCCGTGAGCATGAGCGCCATGAGCACGCTCCACAGCACGCGGCGGAAGGTGGTGAGCGCCTTGCTGAGGCGTGGCGACATTCGCGGCTTGCGCCTCGTGAGTTTTCCGGCCAGCTCCTGGGCCGAGCCGAACGGGCACATGTGGGCGCAGTAGTGGCCCTGCTTGCCAGCGAGCGGATAGGCCAACGCCACTATCACCATGACGAGCGGCGCGGCCAGCGAGCCGAGGGTGGCCATGCTGACACCGCCGGCAAACAGGCGCATGAAAAGCGCGTAAGACACGAACGTGCCCGTCCACAGGCCAAGCACCACGATGTTGAGCGCGAGCTGCGCATAGTGCCATCGGCGGCTGTGCGGGAAAAGCGGCACCACGGCGCCGAGCAATGCCACGATGAGCGCGGCCACGCCGCCGACCGTCCATCCCGCGCCGGCTGAAGAGGCTTGCGCGGCCTCGGCGTCGTGCTTGGCATAGGCCAGGCCGCGCCGCATGTTCTCGATGATGGCCTTCGACGAGAACGTGGCTCCCGACACGCCGTCTACCTTCATGGCCAAGGCCTGGTCCACGGTCTTGCCCTGCCAGCGCGCGAAGAGCTCCTTCGCGCTGTCGAAGAAGTCGGGTGTCTCCGAGTTAGGCAACGCTTCTATCTTTGTCACGGTGCCGCTATTGCTGATGTGTATGCGCAAGGGCACGGGGCCGCCATATCCCGACACGTCCTTGGCCAGCGGCTTGGTGTTGACCACGATGCCGCCGTCGGGCTGCAGGCTCAGCGTGTCGCCGCGTTGCTGTGTCGTGGCGGCTTGGTCCTGCGTGGCGCGCAAGTCGTGACCTAACAGTTTTCCGTCGCGCATTGCCGCGCCCGTGGCAAGCACGGCGATAATGACCGCGAGCCACAATATCCTCTTGGTGAAACTTCTCTTTTTCTGCATTTGTCGATTTGTTTTGATGACACAAAGGTAGTGAGTTATCTTGAAAACATGGAAAATACGACCCTAAGTTTTTTTAGCAATTATAAAAGTTCACATTTCGTTATTTTCGATTAACTATGAAAACATGTGTCTTTGCATTAATTAACAAATGTTTATCGGGTGGGCCTGATTGCTTTTTCTAATGCCCCATTTGGGTTTAATGCCAAAATGTCAAATCGAATGCAAAATCCTCAAAACGGCATCATTCGTTTGACAAAAAGCAAGAAAAATAAAGAAAAAGTCATCGTTTAGTATAAAATTGTTTGCATTTCGAGAAAATGTATTAACTTTACCGTCGAATTGTTAATAAATAGAGAATATTGCCTATGAATCACAAGATGATGATTTGTGTCATCGCTTCCTTGGCTGCCGCTCCAGTGGGGATGTTGGCAGGGAATGATGCAATCAAGAGTATGGCTGTGCGAGAGGTGCGGCAAAACGGTTCGAGAGTGACGGGCTTGGTCACTGACACGAAAGGCGAGCCATTGCCAGGGGTGAGTATCTACGTTAAGTCTATGAAGGGTGGATGTCTCACCGATGTCAATGGACGTTTCAGTCTTCCGGTACCAAAGGATGGCACATACGACCTTGAGGTGAGCCTCGTTGGCATGCGGACCGTCAGCAAGAGGGTCAGCGTGCGAGGTGTGGCAAACATTCCAACGATACAGCTCTCCGAAGACGTGTCCGAGCTCAGCGAAGTTGTGGTCACAGGCTATGGCAATATACGCAAGGGAGCCTACACGGGATCCGCTTCGGTGATGAGCGTTGACAAGCAGAAAGACCTGCCGGTCATTTCCCTGTCGCAGATGATGGAGGGCAACCTGTCGGGCATGTCAATCACCACAAACAGCGGCACTCCAGGTGCCAGCTCCTCGATAAGGATACGAGGCATAGGCTCTCTCTCGGCTTCCAATGAGCCTCTGTATGTGCTCGACGGCGTGCCGGTGATGTCGGGCGACTTGTCGGCCAATGGCATGAACACCAGCGGGCTTGGCATATTGAGCACGCTCAACCCTGCCGACATAGAGAATGTCACGATATTGAAGGATGCCGCCTCGGCCTCGCTTTATGGTGCGAGGGGCGCCAATGGCGTGGTGCTGATCACTACCAAGAAAGGCGCGCAGGGAAAGACTTCGTACACCCTGAAGGCGAGCTTCGGAATATCAGACCTTGCCTACGACTTCCGCCCAACGATGGGTGGCGACGAGCGTCGACAGCTTGTTCTCGAAGGCTTGACCAACGCCAACATCGACGCTGGAGAGACTGTGGAGTGGGCCGAGGAACACGCCGAGCAGGTCATAGACAGGTATGCTCCAAAGCCATCCAATGGATACGCCGACTGGCAGAAGGCGCTGTTCAGGAAAGCGTTGCAGCAAAACTACGACTTCTCGGCCATGGGAGGTACGGAAAGCACAAAGTTTGCCGGTTCGCTCAACTATACCAACCAGCAAAACGTGGCGCGCAACTCCGGATTTGAGAGATATAGCGGACACGTCAACGTGAGCAACAAACACAAGAGGCTCGACTTGTCCATGAGCGGACTGTTCTCGCTCACGAGGGAGAAGCCGCTGCCAGGCGGCACATATTACAGCAACCCCATGTATGCCTTGAAGAGTGTGCTCACGCCATCCATACCCATCTACAACGAGGATGGCTCCTACAACACCAACATCAAGGAGCTCAACAACATGAACCTCGTGCAGGAAAACGAGATCAATACCCACAAGAGCCATGTGGCGCGCACGTTCGCCTCGGCCGAGGCTGGCTACACGCTCGTCAAGGGGCTGCGCCTGTCCACCGTGTTCAACGTGGACTACATTTACAACAGCGAATTCCGCTATTTCTCTCCGGAGAGCTCCGACGGAAAGAGCCCTAACGGCCAGGGCGACATATACCATATAGAGAACCTCACCTACAACAGCAATACGCGCATCAACTATGCCACGAAGATAGCAGGCCACTCCATCGACGTGCTGGCGGCCTACGAGATACACAAGTGGGACAAGGACTACACCGACGCTGAGGCCAAAAACTATGCCACGAGCAAGAAAAACGTGCTCAATGTGGCCAGTACGCCTGTCTCAATTGGCAACTACACTTCTGGCGATGCCATGTTGTCGTATGTCATGCGTGCCAACTACGACTACCAAAATCGCTACTACGCCTCAGCCAGTTTCCGTCGCGACGGGTCGTCGCGTCTGCACCCGAGCAACCGCTGGGCCAACTTCTGGGCCCTCTCCGGCTCATGGCGTTTCTCTCAGGAGAGCGTCTTGAAGCCTTGCGAGTCGTGGCTCACCGACGGCAAACTCCGCGTCAGCTATGGTGTCAACGGCAACGTGCCCTCGTCGCTGTATTCTTATTATGGCCTTTACGACGTGACGTATTCCTACAACGACATGCCGGCCATGGTGGAGAGCTCGCTGAGCAACGACAAGCTGAGCTGGGAGAAAAACTACGCGTTCAACGTGGGCTTGGACCTCATGCTGTTCAGCCGTCTCAACATCACTTTCGATTGGTACACACGCACCACGAAAGACCTATTGATGAGCAAGATGGTAGACCCCATCACGGGCTTCGGCTCTATCATGGACAATATCGGCAAGATGCGCAACACGGGATTTGAGCTGGAGATGCGCTCCACCAATATCGACACCAAGAACTTCACGTGGTCGTCGTCGTTCATGATGTCGCACAACAAGAACAAGGTGCTGAAACTCGCCGACGTGTCGCAATATTACTCGGGCAGCTATTACATCGTGAAGGAGGGCTATTCTCTTGGCACTATCTGCCTGAGGGAGTATGTCGGCGTGAACCCCGACAACGGGCTGCCCCAATACTACAGCAACAAGGAGGTGGACGGCGTGCGCTCACGTGAGATAGTCAACGACCCCAACGCCGCCGTTTCCGTGCCGCTGTGCAACATATATCCCACCGTGAGCGGCAGCTTGGGCAACACGTTCCGCTACCGTTTCATCGACCTCAGCTTCAACCTTACCTATTCGCTTGGAGGCCATTCCTACGATTCGGGCATGTGGGCCTTGCAGGATGATGGCTATTCGTCCACGGCCCCAAAGAGCACGGAGCTGCGCCGCCGTTGGCAGAAGCCGGGCGATGTCACCGACGTGCCGCGCTATGTGGCCGGACAGAGCTACGGCGGATGGTGGCACTCCTCGCGCGGCGTGCACAGCACCAACCACTTGCGCCTGAAGAGCCTCGTGCTGGGTGTCAACGCTCCCGAGAGTTGGGTCAAGAGGCTGGGATTCAGCCGTGCCCGCGTCTTCTTCTCAGGCACCAACCTGCTCACGTGGGCCAAGTATGACCAGTACGACCCGGAGCTGACTGGCACGGTGGGCTTTGACATACCGCCTCTTAAGACATTCTCGTTCGGCTTGGAAATTGGTATTTAAAAAACACGAAAGCGACAATGAAAAAATATATATTCGCATTGATGCTGATGACGCTCGGATTGTCATCTTGCACCGGAGACTTCCTCAACATGTCTCCATCCGACCAGACCACCACAAAGGAGGCTGTCACGACTTTGGACGACGTGAAAAACGCCGTCAACGGCCTCTACGCCTTGATGGCTTCCACATATTATTATGACGCGTCCATGTTCCTCTATGGCGACGTGAAGGGCGACGACATGCAGCCCACCTATTGGTCGAGCGGACGCACGGCCTATCCGTTCTATTTCTTCGACCACTCAGCCTCCGTGCCAAACAGTGGAGGACTTTGGGGACGGCCTTACTACATCATCCGCAACGCCTTCAACATTCTCAAGGCCATTGACGACGGCAAGGTGAGCGGCGGCGAGGAGCAGCTCAACGAGTACAAGGGCGAGGCACTGGCCTGCATAGCCCTTTGCTATTTCGACCTGACGAGGGTCTATGGATATCCATACGCCAAGGACAACGGAGCGTCGCCGGGCGTGCCGTTACTCGACCATGCCATCAACTATGGAGAGACCGTTGACAGGAACAGCGTGGCCGAATGCTACGACTATATCATAGACAAGCTTGAGACGGCCATACCGTTGCTCTCCACCTCGCGCAACGACGGCCACATCAACGCATACGCGGCGCGCGCCCTCCTGGCACGCGCATATCTCTATTGCGGCAAGAACAAGGAGGCTTTCGGCACTGCCGACAAGCTGATAGCCGACCTCAAGGCCACTGGCCTCTACCAGCTTGCCGACCATGACCACTATGTGGACATGTTCGCTTTCAGCAACAAGTTTGGATCCGAGGCCCTGTTCCAGATTTCCAACACCACCACCGCCAACCCCGGGCGCGACGGTCTTTCCTATCTGTTGCACTGGTGGGGCTATGCGGCCGTGATTCTGACCGACGACTTCGCTCAGATGATGAAAAACGACCCCAACGACGTGCGCGGCCAGCTCGTGGCGACATACCAGGACAGTGGCGACGGGCTCTACTACAACCTGCTGCTGAAATATCCTGGCGAGAAAGGCTACAATGTGCCTTCGTTCGACAACAACTACACCGTCATCCGACTCTCCGAGGTCTATCTCATAGCGGCAGAGGCCGGACTGAAGGCTGGTGGCGAGTTGCGTACTTACGCTTTGGCCTACCTCAACGACATAGTGAAGCGTGCCAACCCGAGCGCGGAAGTGGCCGATGCCGACTTCACGCTCGACCGTGTGCTCCTGGAGAGGGAGAAAGAGCTCGTGGGCGAGGGTCATCGCTATTTCGACATGCTGCGCAATGGCAAGACCATAGTGCGCAAGGGCGGCAAGCACTTGCAGAACGCTCCGCAAGAGATAAACTGGGACTACGACAAGTGTGTGCTCCCGATCTCAAGAGACGAGTTCACGTTCAACCCCAACATGGCCCAGAACGAAGGTTACACTAAAGAATGAATGCCATGACCAAGACATTACGAAAGAGCGCGCTTCGCGGTTTGTGGATCGCGCTCATGGCAGCCTGCCTGACCGCCTGCTCCGACGATGATGACGCGCTGCTTCAGGAGACCAACTTCACGAGCTATCGCATAAAAGGATACGACAACGCCAAGACGACAATCGACGAGGCCACGCACACCGTCACGGTGACACTGCCCACGAGCGTGGCCAGCGGCAAAGACCTCGTGCCGGAGTTCACGGTATCGGATGGCGCGCAGGCCTCCATCAACCGCGTGGTGCAGAAGAGTGGGACAGGCGCGCTCGACTTCAGCGACGTGGTGCTATATACCGTGTCAAACGCCGACTACTCTGTCAAGACGCGCTGGCGCGTCGTCGTGACAAACAACGACTATACCGCGCGCTATGGCATGGGCAACTTCCTGACAGCCTCATGGTCGAACAACGGCACCGCCCCCGGAGGCTTTTACATGCAGCAGCAACACACCGGTCCCTACTCGGATGTCAACTGCGGACCGGCATGCGCCAACATGGCGCTGAAATGGCGGGAGCCATCCTACACCGGCACTGTGGAAGACGCACGAAACACGGCGGTGCATAGCGAGATAGACGGTTCCACGTGGTGGTATCCACGCGACGTGTACAATTTCCTTCAACGCAATGGCGTGGATGCCTATTACTGGGATTTCAGTAGGGCTTCATACGGCGACTTCGTGACCACGACGTGCGACTTGCTGGAAGAAGGAAACCTCTGCATAGTGTGTCTCAACAATGGCAACATATCCGAGCAGACAGCGCTTGACAAGGAATACCACACCGGAAGATACTACACTGGCGGCGTGGGCCATTTCATCTTAATAAAGGGATACAGGGTGGTCAATGGCGTGACATGGCTTGAGTGTCACGACCCTTGGGGGGTTGACCTTAAATATTCCGACGGCTCTTATTATGGGGCAAACAGGTATTACCTCGCCTCTGAGGTTGCCACCACCATCGACTGGAACTATTGGACGGTGGTAGTGCCAGGAAAATAGGCATCGAATCGAAATACCCCTTAAAAACTCAATGAAAGCGCCCCGACCGGGGCGCTTTTTGTTGCTATGCGCCTCCGCGATTCTGGCACTTGATGTAGCGTTGCCATGTCGTGGCGGCTTGGTCCTGTGTGGCGCGCAAGTCGTGACCTAACAGTTTTCCGTCGCGCATT
>ERZ1031114.434-NODE-434-length-12660-cov-4.127806_pt1 | contig 12660 bp, 16 predicted proteins | sample MGYA00518740_ERZ1031114 | MGnify/ENA primary metagenome ERZ1031114 (study PRJEB33719, sample SAMN04261276) | wastewater metagenome | biome: rural village; feature: human; material: feces | host: Homo sapiens | place: El Salvador | collected 2013-01-14 ... | reverse complement strand
CCTTATTATTCTGTGCGAATCCAAATGTATAATGCAATGTACTTCGGACGGCTGTCCCACTCCTGTCCGCTGCCTGTAGCATTGATCGAAAGAGAGTGATTATGTGCTGCGGCGTAAGATGTACGCCCAGTCCAAGCACGGGAAGCGTAAAAATTAGCGTATGTGATGTCCCACCAACGCCCTGATTCCTCGAAGTCGCTCCCTTCTATTTCATGACTTTTGCTCCCGCCATTCCCCCCTTCGGCCCAGAATGCGCCTCTCACGTAACGATCCCATCGTCCTGTATGTGTTGGGAGCGGAAGCTCTCCGAAAATCTCCATATTCCCGCGATCATGGTCATGCCCGCCTGCTACCCCCATCTTATATCCATGGGTGTGCGATGGCATCTCGGATACAGTACTCGTGTGAGTATTGCTTCCACCCTTCTCTCCCACTTTTGCAGTATTTCCAGCGGCCATAATAAAGGTCTTTTCTTCGAGGAGTTCCCATGTTGTGCCGGTGTATTTAACGGATGGATTTTCTGGATTCTTCGTCATAATGACGTCGCCAATTCTTGGATAAGCCATTCGCCGGATGTTCTCAAGAACGGGCGTGAGGTCGATATTTCCATTCGCATTCGGTCTGATGCCATTCACCGAGCCTGCAAAGGTTTTACGTAGATTCGCGACGAGGCCAGTATAGTCATCATCCATCGCATCAAGCCCCGCCTGTACGATGACCTGCGCCATGGCCGCAGCCATGATCGTCGCCTGCTTATAAATCTTGTTGTGCAGCGCAGGAACGGCAATGCCCGGCACCACGCCGGAGACGCGTTGTGTGTCTGTCTCGTATTCATTGTCTGACTGGATATTTGCGGGGGAGACGCCTTCCGCAAATACCTTAAAATTAGATTTAGCCATTCATTACCCCTCCGTTTTCTTAACCTGCAGCCAATGTGACTTATATCCGCTATAGTTGAGAGTATTGTAATCGTATGCAAAGATCGGCATGCCGCTTGTATCGATAAAGGCGAGTGCGTTAATCCGGACGCCTTCCGGTTTCGGGATGATATAACCATGCATGATGAGCTCGCGCATGAGACCTGTGTACTGACCAACCAGCACGATATTGTAAGACATGTCCTGCAGATCCTGGATCTGTATACCCAGATTCTCAGGAAACAGATTCGCCCACATTTCGTAAAGCTCGAGTACGTTTCCCTTCCACACATTCTGCACGATTCTTGCTTTGATCATCGTGCGGAATACGGAGTCCGTGATCATGGAATCGCTAGGCCCCAGAGCATCCCCTTTAATAAAGTCTGATTCCGCCATATTCACCGGGGTAGGTGTCGGGTACACAGTATAGACCGATTCATCGCCGCTGTCCTTTTCCATTTCTGCCGGTGTCGGGCAGATGATGTCTCCTCGGCCCAGCGGCGTTGGTTCAAAGTCCAGATCGCGAGACGTACCGACGCAGTAACCAATAATATCGAGCTGGTCATCGTGAGCCGTTTCCAGGTCAAACATTTCCACGACCTTCAGAATGAATGTATCCAGATTGCAGTTATAGTCCACCATCTTTCGTACCATGTCATTGAAGCGCGGAGCAAGGCGATATTCCGAAGTGATAAGCTCCCTGTAGTATTCCTTCGTCGGTGTAATCATGATTCTACCTCGATGAAACTATAGTCTGGGCTTGCCACCTCGTTGTAATTGATATCTACGTCTCCCGCTGCCATGGATCCAGCCGAGCGGCCGATCGTGATGGAAGAGATGCCGAATAGCGGCTTGCTCGGGATGGGGTTACAGCTCACAACGACGCCGGTCAGCATAGAAATGGACACGTCACGTCCGATTTCCAGTTCTTTAATATATTCGAAGATCGCACTTTTTACGGTCGATGACAGACTGGAGATATAGCCGGTGTACTTTTTAATCCTCACGTGCACATGGATCGGCACATAGATTGGCCGATAGAATCGGACGGTATTGATGTATTCATTCTGGTCTTTGACCTTGACCACCTTCGTGCCATTCGTATAGCAGCCGATTCCTTTATGATAAAGAATCGCCTCCGCGATTTCGTTATCATCACCACCTTCTACTACGCAGGTGATTGAATGCGGCGGCAGGCCAAAGGGGTTATTCTCCTCATCCACGGCCGAGATGTTGGTATCATTCTCGTAGACCGACACGCGCGCCACATCCTTCAGCGCACGGAGTGCGCCAAGCGTCCCGGCCAGCATGGTCTGAGACGGGTTCGCTACAGAAATGGTCTGCCGATTGCGAAGCTCTCCGTCCGTTTCGACGGCATTGCCGGGGATTGCTGACACTTTGTTTTCAACTGCCTTCCATCCCATGGTCGGGGTGTTGATCTGCGTGATGTCGCCCGGAAGTGCTGTGATGGCGCCAGCCACGCTGCAGGTGGCTGTGGAAAGCACGCTGCCGTCTGATCCGATCACCACAGACGCCGGCAGATTCCACACATTCCCAGTAGCATCTTTGACGCTGCCATTTTTGATTTCCGTGAAGGCCGTGCCCGTGATGTAGAGTTCACAGGTTGAGAAACCAGCAGGTTTCCGATAAATGCCGTTCAGCTTTACCACGGAGTCGAGCGCCGCTCCAATCGCAGTCGTCGGGCTTCGGGAATTGTATGCATACTGCACCGCCTGGTAACTGTCGGCCACCTTCAATGCGAGTATGGACAGGAACTGGTAATCCGCACTATCGTTTCCAAGGTAAATGTCCGATCCGTAGATCTTTTTCATGCTTTCGATCATGTCGGCCAAAATATCCTGATAGGTCGGCAGGTGAAGTCCGGATCCGTCTACGTAAGGAGTAAAGTAACTCATTCTGTTCCTCCCAGGTTCGATATAATGAGCGATCCGTACATGGTCTCTACCACGGCGCGGAACGTGTATTTACGAGTGTCATTATCATAGTTTGAATCATAGCCCAGTATCGAGAGCACACCTTTCGTCCCGGAGATGCGTTCCTTGAAAAGGAAATCCACCGCCGCTGTGTTGGATTGGCTGCCCGAGGATGCCAGAATCTTTTCAAAAAGTGGAAGCCCGTCCTCTCGATCCTCCCACCACTCCGCATAGAGCAGGAGGAGTCGTGTCTTGATGGCCTGTGCGACAGCTTCCACGCCTTCGAGATAAGCATGCTTGCTCCTCCCGAATACGTAGTCACCATCGGCGTCTAACATACGGTAAATCATAGCTAGCCTCCTATAAACACATTCGGAGAGCCTTCGGCAGCCGTCCCGCCGCAGGAGACACTGTCCCCCACCCGGGCAGCCGGCTTCCCATTGATGAATACGGTGCTGCTCCCGGAAGAAATCGCCCCGGAGTGTGCCGCGTGTACGGAGCAGCCATGAGGTGCATAGATATCCTCCACGCGAGCCGCCCCCTTGCCATTGATGAACACATCCGAGGACGCAGTAACGAGCGCCGTCGGCGGGCAGGCATCGTGTCCTGTGTCTTTGTCTCCTAGTCGTGTCGCCTGACTCAATTGATATTCACCGTCCCTCCCTTGATGTTGATGGTGCCGCCGACGATGTTGATGGTATCGCCGGCGATTTCCACATACGCCGATCCGGACTCATTCCGGAGCTGCACGGAGCCGGTACTGTATCCAGGAATGGTGCGAGGTTGACTCCATGGCCCGGGGATGGCGTAGCCGTCTGAGAGATCATGTCGGCGGCAGTCGATCTGATTCTGTACGCCGCCCGACTGCCACCACGCATCCATGCAGGTGTCTCCGAAGATGACCAGACATTCATCACCCGGCTTCACCGGGAAGGTTAGCACATAGCCGCCAGATCTTGGAAATACAACTGGAACATCAACGAGCGGGGGGAGATCCACCCAGCGCTCTTCCCCTTCCGGGGTTAGCCGCTTCTCGCGGATTGCAGGCTGCACAGTGACCGTCTGCTCCTTCGGATCAAACGACTGGATGATCCCCGGGCAGGCCACGCGAAGATTGTTTTCCCGCTCGCGAGCGAAATTTTCGCTATTCTGGCGCCTGTCGGGCGCAAGCTCTGTCAAAGGTATCATTTATCACACCCCATTCCCATTCTGCCCACTGTTCCCCAATAAGGCCGCCAGTGAGCCCTTCCCGTAACGGGATATTCCCTGAATTTCCGTGTACCAGTCATTGCCTCGGGTATCTCCGACGTGAGTCAGTTCCATGACTTGGTAAATCCACTCATCATCCAGCGGAGATTGCTGCTGTCCGGGTGTCACGCTCGCCTCATTCGCCTGCACGTTTTTTAGTTTGATGAGCGACTGCAGGTGGATAGCCGGGTTCAGAAGAATCTTGAATGACAGCCCGAATTGCACCTGCTGCGGAGTCCCAACAAGCCCAGTCTCTGGGGATACGACGATCGCTTCATCCTTTCCCACATCCTGCAAGCGAACGATGTTTAGATTTCCGTCTTCTACGAAAAAAGAGGCCGCGTTACCACGGCACACATTCTGTATATAGTCATAGGGACGGCCAAAGAACACCTTGCCCCTTGGCAGCGCCTGATCCGACAGTCCATCCGATACCTGATTCACCGGCGTCTTCTCTTCACTGTCATTCGCCACAGTCTCGATAATTTTCCGGGAATTCAATCCGCGGTTCACTGTCTTGGAAATGAAATTAAGGTTCAGCTGCTGGTCACCATCGATGGCCAGGAGCGTTAGGGCGTAGTCTGTATTAGAATCGCGCGATCGCGATGGCCATATGATCTTCCCATCGAATATCTTTCCATACTGCAAGTCGACGGTCGTCTTGACCTCATTCCCTGCATCATCCTTGGACGTTTCCGTCTGCTCCGCTTGATACCCCGCCTCGATGATCAGCCGGTCCCCTTCCATGACCAGCTTATCCTCGGTGTCGGAATTCAGATTATAGATACGGACGATGGCATAGAAGCCGCCTCGATCTCTTTTTTTATGGACCTCGAAAGTACAGTGCAGATCGGACACGTTCAGCGCTTCCTCATCGTTCTTGTCTGTGACCAGTATCTTATACTTTCTAAGCCAGAGCGCGCCGTTAGGTCGCGTCAGTTTTGGCTTTGCATTGGGATTTGCCTTGTCCGCGCCCCACTGTTTAGCCAGCGTGGTTTCTACCGCCGCCCCAAGGGCAGCACTCGCAAAACTCATGATGCATCCCCCCAGACTAAAACGAAGGTCGTCCCAAGTGTCTTGTTATCCGGCTGCATGATGAGCGTATCGGAAATAGGCACAATGTATGCCTCCCCGATAGAAAGATGCTTGTACTGGCCGAGGAGATTCACTCCGCATACCAGCGGCATCATGTCCACCAGAAGGTCTCCCGTACTGTTGTCATAGATCGCGGCGATCCAAGTATCATACAGATCCATATACCGGAGCACGAGCTTGATGTTGATATTCCGCTTTCCTCCCTCAAGCGTGAGCTTGAATGTCTGTACAGACTTCGTCTGACAAGTCAATGGTATTCTGCAGTATGCCATCAGCCATCGCCCCCTTTCGATGCGTCTTCCATGGCTCGGATGGTCGATGTGGGCTCCGGCGTCGGTTGGACTTCTCCGCGGTTCGTTCCATCCCCGCTCGTCCATTCCCGAGCAGAGACTTTTTCCGTCGTGACATTTGCCAGAATCAGCTGCTGCAGATTGACCGTGGCACGAAGACCGTATAGCGTACTGGCGTCATCGTTGACCGAAATCGATCGGATGACCATATTCTGATACTGGTTAAGACGCGTCAGCACAGTGAAGGGAATACGTGCCGCCTGCAGCTCACAGAGCTTGCGGTATGCCGAGATGGACTTCGTATAGGCTCCCACCCACTGGCCGCGCACCATGGATGCCATGCAGTCACTCATGCCGATTTCCATGGTGATCTGTACCGGTTCCAAATACATGTGATCCGAGATATTCGCCCCGGCCTGCACCGGATGCGATGTCACGACCGCAGTATGCTCCGTGGACACGTTCAGTACGGCATCAAAAAAGAATCCGGCGATGTTCGTCTTGCAGTAGATAAGCTCGCCCTGCTCATGCGTCCCGGCCGCCCACTGGCGGGGAAAATACCCATCCTGAAACGCGGCTGAAAGAAACATTTCCTTGGACGGCAGCGTAGCCGTCCCGCCGATCAGCACAGCATTGAGGTTTCCGAGTGTCATGCCGGTCAGATTACCCAGACCGAGATGAGCGCCTCCACCCAGAGATCCTAAGATATTCATACCAGCACCCCTCTCTGATACCTCGTAGAAATGGCATCAGCGACTGCGTTCCCGATGTCCTTGGCTGACGCATTGCTATTCGTGACATTCACGTGGATATCTCCGAATGAAATGCGGCTGCCGCCGCTATAGCCTGTTTGCACGAATCCATTACTTCCTGCGCCAGCCGTCGCCGCGTAGCTGTTAGGACTAAATGCAAAAGAATTAGGGGATATGAAGGAACTTCTGCCTGCGAAAGAACTCCCCAGCCCGTAGGCCCTGGAACTCCGCTGCCGCCGGTCAGCCATCTGCTTTTCATCCTGTACTTCTGGTCGCTCGAATCTCGCCATGACCTGGTCCGACGCCTCGTCCGAGTCTTCTGCTTCCTGCAGGTAGGCATAAAGGTCCTTGTACTCGTCAGCCTGTATTTCTTTCATGAGGTATTCGAGCTGAACGCCAAAGTCTGCTACAGACTTGCCCTGCGATTGTGCATATTCCCAAAGACCTCTCTTTCTGGTAGGATACGTCCACTGCGCGATGCCAAATCCAACCCCGTCATTCACGAATTCGTCTTCACTCATCTCACCGCCCAAAAGGCGCCTGCGGTAATCGTCCGGGTCGACACCTTCCATGCCTTCTACGGACAGAGGATCCATCCCGGATTCGCTGAGAAGATTCCCAGACAGGCCAGACGCGCCGGCTCTCGTCATGCCATATGATTTCTGAAAATACTCCATGGCCTTCGAGGTACGCTCATCAGAGTCACCACCGGGATCTCCTCCGCTGAAACGGATGCTCTTTCCTATTCCGCTAAGGAAATGGGAACCGGCCGACGTGGCCACTTGCATGAGCAGGCTGGCCGCTCCCTTGAAATCGCCGCTCAGCGCACATGCCACTGCCCGGAAGATTTTTCCGAGGTCGCCCGCCAGGTCTCCGAGCGCTTTAACGGAATCGGACACGTATTTCCCGAGGCTCTCCCAGAAGGAGCGCTGCTGATTCTTGTGCTTGGCGTCAGTTGATTTATTGATTTTATCGAACAGGTCAGACACGGAATCAAACAGCGCATCCACGCCACCCTTCAGGTCGTGAAGGCCTTTCATGAGGCTTCTCTTTGCCTCGCTCCAGTCGAATCCCTTCACAAACTTGCTGAAGGCGTCGTCGAGCTTATCCGCCACCCAATTCAGAAATTCCTTCACGCCCTTGGTGACATTCGCCAGGGAATCGCCCTCCAGAAAATCCAGCAGCTTCTCCCATACGGGAGCGAGCGTCTTAGACGACTTCCACCCATTCATGTAGTAGACGAAGTCCTCGAGGAGCAGCAGAGCTCCGCCGATCGCGATCAGGAATTTTCCAAAAGGACCGGCCATGATAAAGGCACCGACCGTCGCAAAGATCGCCCCCCACTTTTTCACATTCGCAGGGAGGCCGTCTATAAAGCGATAGACGGTGCCGATGACCGACTTCAATACTTTGAGTGCACTCAGCCCGACGGACACGACGTGCCCTAGAAACTCCGCGATTTTCTTCGCGATCTGCGGCATGTTCTTTCCGAGCTTATCGTTCAACCACTGGATGAACTGTTGAAACTCTTTAATGAATGGCTGCAGATATTTGATGAGGTAGTAGGTTACCCACTCCTTCAGCATCTTCAGCTTCACCTGAAGCGACTGGATGTCATATCCGATTTCTCGGATCCATTTAAGCTGCCGGTCGGCATCGATCGGCGTGGCCAGCTGGTTCATCTCACTTCGTAAACGGAAGAACTGCTCGCGAAGCTCCGGGATCCATGCCAGATCCTCTTCAGAGACACCCATGACCTTCATGGCAGTAGAGAGTGCCTTGGCACTGTCCTTGGTGATCCACATCTGATTCGCCAGCCGTTTGAACTGCATGTCGGCCGCGGCCACACTCTTGATGGTATCGATGGCCGCCTTGCCGATCGCCGCGAATCCGGTCACTGCCGCTGCAGCCGCCGCAAGGCCTTTGATGTTCTTCAGGGCATTCATGAGCTGATTCAGAGCAGCCATGGCGGCATTAAAGGAATTGGTATCAATGTCCGCAGACAGTTTGACCAGGTATTCCCCCATCGTTTCGACTGGATTCATTGATTTCTCCTTTCTGCCGCTTACTGGGCCCTCTTGGCATTGATGGCCATTACGGCCATGATTTCATGCGCGTCGAGTAAATCGTCAAAGTCATATGTCCCATCAAATACTTCGTGCTGCCGCCACATACCGGCGGCCACCGGCGCATACGCGAAGGCGTCAATGGTCGGATAGGCATATGGTTCAAATGGCATTGTTACTTGGCCGGTTTCTGGATCAGGCCGGCTCCTTGAAAAAAATCGCCAATGTTGAACATCAGCGCCTGTACCGAGAGCTGCATGACTGTCGGAGCGTCATAGCAGAGATCCTCATCAGTAAACGATCCGTCCGCCTTGATGACCGGCACCGGCATATCCACACCATTCGTCTCTACCAGCTTCACGACGGTGCGGAGCAGCATGGTCTGGATTTCATCGAATTCCTCACGAGGCATAGAGGGAAGCGCATTGGCAGCCGCCTTGAAGGCATCCTGCTTATTCATGCCCTTGGCAGTAGAAAGAGCCGGCGCGATCACCGCCGCCGCTTTCATGGCAAGATAGGATGCCGAGCGGGCATCCATCTTCCCCAGACGGTATTTAGCGCCGCCCGCCTCAATCACTTTTGTCTTCTGTTTCAGCATTATGGTTCCTCCGGTATAAAAATGCTTCACATTAGATCGGGTTATTCACGATATCTGCGCACATGAGCTGCCACGTCACGCGGCCGCCCTGCGACTGATAAGGCGTGTCAGGTTCTTTGGAAGGAGACACGCCGACGCAGACGTGGGTATTCCCTAGATGTCCGTTTCGGATCAAGATGGTGGTGCTGGCCCACTTAGAGGTGGGAGAATTCCATAATTTCTGGAACCATCCGTTCAGCCATTTATTAAGCGGACTGGTCTGCTGCACCTCGATAGTGACCGTGCCGTTATTGCCTGGCACCTTAGATACCATGACAGAACCGTCGGCCGCAATGTCATGCGTGGTGCGCTCCGTTGATTTAGAGATCGTAATCGATCCCACGCCTTTCCCGGTAAATACGTAGTCCTCCATTAAACCGCAATGGATCGAACCGACCACATCCGAGAAAGAGTAGGTAGATAAAGCTCCATTCATACTTTTTCACCTCCCTAGCGATTGACGTTGACCGCAATGGTCACATAATGAATAGCGCCGGCAGTCTTGATGCATACGTAGATCGGAGGCGCCTTGCGCGCATCGCGATCGGCCTGCGACTGGTCGGCGACCGGCTCGGAGAGGACGATATAGCCTGCATCGAGCGTGGTTCCATTCTTCAGTGTGAGTACAGTGCCGCCATTCCATACGCCCGGTGCGATGAATCCGGAATTGACGAATTTTTCGCAAGCGGTATTGATGACCGCCACGATGCTGTTTACACCGGGTTCCGTATCCGGAATCTTCGGCTGGCTGGTCAGGAGATCCATGACCGATAGCACGATTTCATTCTTCAGCATGTCGAGGTTCAGGACTTCGTCGAAGTACGTACCGTCCGCCATGCATCCTTCCTGCAGGACGTCGTAGGCATCCGATCTGCGCACATACACATTTCCGTTCACGCCTGCAGTCTGGCTATCTCCGCACACATACTGTACCTGCGTTTCTGACAGGTCGTCCGTCACAACGCCGGGCAGTTTCTTGTATGCTAGCGTAAACGCGGAATTGTTGAGACCGGTGTTCTGTCCCATTGCATAGCCCATGACGGCAGCGACGGCATGACTGGTGCCGCTGTACATACCGAAGGAGCGTCTGTAATTCTTTGATTTCAGGCGCTTAAAGATGGCGTCAGTCTGCTCGCCCGCTTCGCCTGTTACAGTATTAGACAGGTTCGAATCGTCAGATGTGGTATATGCGAGGAGTGTGTCCGGGCTGGCCGCCTCTGCCCATTCTGCCAGCTGAAGGATATCAGCGTCTTTTGCTTCGAGCGGGATCAGAACATACCATTCCCCATTCTTTTCTCTGCAGGCCTTAGCCGCAGCAAGGAACGATTCTTCTTCCCCTTTGACGCCGACGGCCAGCTTGGTCGGTCCGGGTGTCGCGGAAAAATACAGCGACGCTGCCTTGTATTCCGGGGTATCCGTAGTGAATCTATCCTGCAGCATGGCGGATACGCTGGTGTAGATTTTGACTCGTTCACCTGTGCTGATGGCCGTACTCGGGCCAAGGATCAGTGCCACATTGAAACCTTTTCTGGCAGCCGAGCGAGAGGCCAGATTGACCTGCACATTGACGATTGTTTTTAAATCAAGCTGCATGTTTTATCCTTTCTTGATGATAATTCCGCTGTCCGTCTGGACGCGGTGCGATTCGCCGGGCGGATTGGCGTGGATAGTCACCGGCACCTTCTCGATGGCCTTCACGTCCTCATCCCAGCGCGTGAGATAGTTGAAGCGGAGTGTTAGGTCTGCCCTGTCCCACCACATGTTTTGGTAATTCTCGGGAACGTACTGCGGTGTCTCTGCAGATGGGATGATCATGATGCCGGCTTTCCGCAGTACGTCGGAGCCGTCAAGAAAGGCATGTTTGACTTCCAGAAGATGATCGTATCCATTCGGCCCATAGGCCGTGAAAGAAATCTGCAGCACACGGTTCATATAATGCCGGCAGATGAGATCACGCCCAGCGTCTTCCCATACTTCATGGATCGGCTGGGTGGTCTCATCACCGCCCGCATCATGGAACGTAATAAAAATGACATCATCGTTCACTGTCCAGTCAGGCTTTCCAAAGGTGCTGTAAGTCAGACGAACAGGTGGCTTTAAGGTTCTGTACTTTTTATCCGGATCCTCCCCGATCGCGGCCATGGTCGCTCTGTAGAACAGCCGCATGATTTCCTTCCGTGTAAGGTTAGGCATCGGTGGACACCTCCCCAAGTACTCTCATAGCGATCGATCGATAGAATCCATAGTCTGCGTCAGGCGTCACCGAATAGATACGGTACTCCTCTCCGCGCCATACGAGGATATCAGAGAAATTCGAAGAATCATTGATCTCACCCGTCACATACAGGCGCTCCGTCGTCAGCACCTTCATCGCGCCAGACTGCCGGTCGCCTTCCGGAACCATGCTGAGGTCTCGGGCACTTGCTACCGTTACGATTCCGCGTAAATGAAGGGTCGATGGGGGAATCGTGTCAGAGACGAAATCCCCATCTTCCCACATACCGGAGGACCGCTTGATAGTGATGCCCTGCGAGAGCATCGGCGAGTGTATCACTGTGGCCAGGTTAATCATAGTCAATCACTCCTAACCACATAGGTAATGGCCTTTCGCATCGCGCCGGTATCAATCAAAGGCTTATCGCTCTTCTTTTTTGCGATGGTGACGGGCGAATTGGCTGGCCAGTTATTTCTCGGATCATCGAACCACTCGCGGCATACATTCTGCGCGAGAAGTCCAGTCCGTGTAATGGCACGCTCCACCCCATCGCCATCGGCGGATGCCGTGGCCTGGTATATTTTTTTAAATTCGGCTGCGATCCTGACCTTGTTTGCAGCAAGCGCCGGTTCAATGACAGGGCGAGGCGGCGAGTGCCAGAGAGGCGAGCCATGAGACTGGATGTACAGGGAAAAGGCTGCGGAATACTTGAGCCCCCGAGCCATGTTCTGATCCATCTCTTCAATCATAGGGCGGCGGCGGATGCCGTGGGTGTGAATGTAGAGGAGCTCCGCATTGCCGATCTCCTCATCTTTACGGTTGTTCGCTGCCTGCGGAATACCGACATAGATATGCCGTTTCTGTAGGCCGCGCAGGCGGGCAAAGAGCCCGGCGATGCCGCCGTTGTACTCCTTGTGTTCCACTTTCGCATTCACCATACATACATCCCGCCTCTCCCTACGAGTTTCGCCATGGTGGCGAACTGCACGCCGAACGTCGTCATCTTGAAGGCCGCCCAGCCATTCAGGTCATTGAGTGCCGATCCGTCTCTGGAGTAGGATACGCCGTCAGCGCTCTCGCTGGTGACCATCCCAGCTGAGGATGCAGATGCCAGCACCTGCGAGGCGTCCGTCCCTTCCGGCTGCATGGACTGCAGGTATAGAGTGCAGAAGTGGGCGATGAATAAACCAATCGCCGCCTTCCACATCCGGTTGAAGCGCTTGTAATTGACACAGGACAGCCCGAGGTCTACGTACATGTCCAGCGCCGCATCCGGAAGCACACCTCTGAATTGCGGGTACAGCAGGAGGAACGTCTCCTTGGTGTACTCCGGGTGTTCTTCTTTCTTGATGTTCGAAGCCTGCGAAACGATCCCGATCATTGACAGTCACCTCTATTCTTTGGACTTGTTTTCAGATTTACCGGTGCCCTTTTTGCCGCCTTTACCCGCTGTCTTGACCGGCGATTCGGCTTCCGTTTCCTCTTCCGCTGCAGTTTCTTCTATCG
>ERZ1031114.430-NODE-430-length-12687-cov-6.319664_pt1 | contig 12687 bp, 11 predicted proteins | sample MGYA00518740_ERZ1031114 | MGnify/ENA primary metagenome ERZ1031114 (study PRJEB33719, sample SAMN04261276) | wastewater metagenome | biome: rural village; feature: human; material: feces | host: Homo sapiens | place: El Salvador | collected 2013-01-14 ... | reverse complement strand
TGCTTTCACGGTTCATACGACGACAAAGAAAACAATAGACGGCGATGTCCCGCGGTTTCAGACCGTATTCAAAGATTCTGTTGTCAACCATAAAGAAGTTTTTTCGCTTGCCCGCCATTTTGTTCTCCTTTCTCCTTGTGCATTTGATATTATACTACAAAAATATTGTGTTGTCAATAGCTGCGCACAAAATTATTGTATTTGTTCTTGACAACTACAATGAGATGTGGTATACTGTATGCGTAATAAAATTCGGAGGAATTCTGCATGAGCGTAATAGGCGAACAGATTAAAAAATACAGAGGTATCCGCGGCATGACGCAGCAGGAGATTGCCGATGCGCTCGGCGAAAGCTCCGGCAGGGTGATATACAACTGGGAAAAGGGAATCGGCCGCCCCGATTGTGACAAGCTGGCGAAGCTTTGCGACCTTCTTGATGTGTCCGCAGACGAGATGATCGGTTGCCGCTCGATGTCGGAACGCCCGACGGCTGCCGAATGGGAGACGATAAAAAAATACCGCGTCCTTGACGAACACGGTAAAGAAATCGTGGATTATCTGATTGACAGCGAATACAGGCGAGTATCTGCGACCGGCAGGAAAGCCAAGTGCCGTATGCTGAGAATGGATTATTACACGCTTCCGGCTTCCGCAGGCACGGGCAATATCCTTGACAGTGAGCTTGCCGAAGAGATCCTCGTTCCCGAATCCAAAGAAGCGGAAAAGGCGGACTTTGTGATTTCGGTCGGCGGCGACAGCATGGAGCCGACCTACCATGACGGAGACAAGGTGTTTGTTGAAAAATGCGACTCCGTCGATGTCGGCGAGATCGGTATCTTCGTTGTCAACGGAGATGTCTTCATCAAGGAGCGCGGGAACGGCTGTCTGATCTCGCATAACGAAAAGTATAAGCCCATACGCATTTCCGAGCATGACAGTGTGTTCTGCTGCGGAAGAGTTGTGGGGAGAGTATAATAATGAATAAGAAAAGGCGGCCTTTCCGGGTAATCGGAAAGACCGCTTTTGCCATGCTATGAATAATTGCAAAAATAAAAAATGAGATTTAAATGAGCACATTATCGATAGTTGCTCTTGCCGATCACAATTGATGATGAAAAGAATAATCTACAATAAAAAATAGCAGAAAGTTGTAAGCTAAGATCTAAATTGCAATATCAAATAGGACATTTTTGAAAATAAAATCAGAGCAGAGGTAATTGAAGATTTTACGAGGTAAATTATTGATCCAGTTTTCAACAAACGCTACTTGTTCATCGGTAATATTATCAAAGGATTTCCCCTTTGGGAAAAAGCGGCGTACAAGGGAATTTTGCTTTTCGTTGGTACCTCTTTCATAAGATGAATACGGATGAGCATAGTACACTTTTGTTGATTTGGGCAGGTACCTGCCCAAATCAACAAATTCGCTGCCGTTGTCACTTGTGACAGACTTGAAAACGTTCTCAAAGTTTTCTCCGTAAAGTTTCGCAACCTTTTCAAGCCCCAGACGAACGGCATCACTGCTTCGGGACGGTATTTTTACAAGATGCCGCTTGCGTGTCAGTCTTTCGTCAAGTGAAAGCAGTACCGACGATGACTCCTTCTTGCCCACGACGGTATCTATCTCCCAATGTCCGAATACAGTACGGTTATTTACTTCATCGGATCTTTCTTCTATGCTCGTGCCGAAAAGCCGCTTGTTTTGCTTGCGTTTGTCTGCGTGGCTCTTTCTCTTTACTTTCAATGGCAAATCAATATTTCTGACCTTCAGAATGCGTTTGTCGATGTAGTTATAGAGGGTCTTTGTGCTTACGATTTTCTGAAACCTTCCGCTCAACCTTGCCTCTCCGCAGAGTGCATCCGGCGACATCTTGCTTTCAAGAATTTGCTTCTCCGCATATCGCACAAAGTCATACGCTTGCATGAGTTTAATCGGCGGACGGCTGTTTTTCCTGTTTTCCTCATACACTCGCTGCCCTGCGTCCCCCAAATATCGGCGGTACTTCTTCAGATTCGTATCTATTTGCTCTACGGTTCCGCGGCTCAGTTCATGGTACAGGGTTGAACGGGATATTCCGACAGCCCGCGCTATTTGCACTTTTGGTAGCCCTTGACGAAGTAATATTTCAATTTGTGCACGTTTTTCTCTCGTTAGGTGTTGGAATTTCCTTTGTTTTGTAGTATACTGTTCTCGAGTCATAGCAGGCCTCCGTGGTTTTTTGGTGTGTGGTTACTTCAATTATACCACGTCCGCTATGACTCTTTCTATATGTCCTATTTCATTTTACAATGAACCGTTGTAAGCTAAGATACAATTGTGCTTAAAAAGTATTGACATACCGATTGCCTTATGATATAATAAAACAGATTATGACTACAGGTGCAAATCAGCTTCGGGCAACAAATTGTGACCGCGAATGCAAGATGTTTTTCGCCTTTTGCACACGCGGCAATAGCAAACTTTGTCTACGATGTTGCAATGCCTACAACTGCATTCTGCACGTTCTGCTTGCCGCCTTCGCAGTGCTTTTCGGATGTTTCTCATAGAAAATGATTTTTTGAAAGATGGTTTCAACGAAAATGTATAGGCATTTTTTAAACGGTTGATTGATATAGTGTTGTCTTTCATCGGGATCGTTGTCTTGGCTTTGCCGATGATTGTCTTCGCATTTATCATAAAAGCAGAGGATCCGGGTTCCGTATTTTTCAGACAAAAGAGAATCGGTATACATAAAACGCAGTTCAGTTTGCTCAAATTCCGAAGCATGAAAATGTCTACTCCGCATGATATGCCGACGCATATGCTTGAAAATCCGGAGCAGAACATACTCAGATGCTGGCGGTGGATGCGAAAAATGAGCATAGACGAATTGCCGCAACTTTTCAATATTTTCACAGGCAAAATGAGCATCATCGGGGAGAGATATAATAGAGGCAACCAAGAAAAACATAGATTTTTCAAGGGTTGTCGGGTTAATTCGGTTTCGCTATAAGGTTTTATGCGGGGCATGAAAAGGTAAATGACAGCCTTTGAAACAATCAAAATGGCTTCTTGATAGCTTATTTTGCCCCAATCAATAAGCACACAAAATTTTATAGGGAGGTTGAATTAGCCGGGGATGCGTAATCATCATCGGCTGATTGTCGTGCCAAAAATATACGACTGTATAAACATAAGTTACAAAACGCCAATAAATTTTTCGGGGAGGAGCGGGAACATACTTCTCTTAAAAAGCATGAATTGGTTTTATGGGGAGAAGAAATATGCGAAAGCAAAATAACGTTTCAATCGACAAGAAGAATCGTTCTTCATTTGAAGATTTTCATATGGCATCGGTTTTTTTGGCGCTATACGATATAGTTGTGTCGTCGGGAGCATATCTCGCTGCGCTCTGGATTCGGTTTGACTGTAAATATACGCAGATACCGCATGAATACTTCGCGGCATGGCTCAAATTTATGCCGTTATATGCGTTTGTCTGTGTTTTTGTTTTTTGGCTTTTCAAGTTGTATCAAAGCGTTTGGAAGTATGCAAGCTTTTCAGAACTCGCGAGAACGACAGTCGCATCGTTGATACTTGGTATATTTCATACAGTAGCCATAACCCTTTTGTTCGGACGTATGCCCATTGCCTATTATGCCGGCGGAATTGCAATTCAATTCATGCTTTCATTGGCAGCGCGCTTTGCATATCGTTTCATTCACTTGGAGCGAAACAGAATGTCGTGGAGACAAACCGACAATACGGCAAGCCGAGTTATGCTGATCGGTGCCGGTTCGGCGGGGCGAATGATCCTGCGTGATCTCCAGAACGCAAAAGAAGTACATGACCGTGTGTGCTGTATCATTGACGATGACAAAAACAAACGCGGTTGCTTTATCGACGGTGTTCCGATCGTCGGCGGCAGAGAAGATATTCTGCTGAATGTCGAAAAATACAGGATCGAAAAGATTTTCCTCGCCATTCCGAGTGCAACTGCAGAGGAGCGCAGAGACATTCTCAATATCTGTAAGGAAACGACCTGCGAACTGAAAAATCTTCCCGGTATGTATCAGTTTGTGACCGGAAATGTAATGGCAAGTCAGATGAAAGATGTTGCCGTGGAAGATTTGCTCGGGCGCGAGCCCGTTAAAGTCGATATGAAGGAAATCTACGACTTTATAAAAGGAAAAACAATTCTTGTCACGGGCGGCGGAGGTTCAATCGGCAGTGAGCTGTGCCGTCAGATTGCGTCCCATGAGCCGAAGCAACTTATCATCTTTGATATTTACGAAAACAATGCTCACGCCATTCAGTTGGAGCTGAGAGACAAATATCCGAATCTGAATTTGGAAGTCCTCATCGGTTCGGTGCGCGACAGCCGCCGGATCAATCAGGTCTTTGAAAAGTACAAGCCCGACGTTGTATATCACGCAGCGGCGCATAAGCACGTTCCTCTTATGGAGGACAGCCCGTGCGAGTCAATCAAAAATAACGCTATCGGTACGTATAAAACTGCCTATGCCGCAATGACAAACGGCTGTAAACGCTTTGTGCTGATCTCCACCGATAAGGCGGTTAACCCCACTAATATCATGGGCGCATCAAAACGCCTGTGCGAGATGATAATACAGTCGTTTGACCGTAAAATCCGCGACAAAAAAGCGTATGAATTGCTTCCGCTTCATGTTCACAGCGATGATGAGGACGGCAGTATGCGCGACATTGCGAAGATTGCAAAGAACGCAAAAACCGAATTTGTTGCAGTACGCTTTGGCAACGTTCTCGGAAGCAACGGTTCTGTCGTACCGCGCTTTAAGGAGCAGATCGCCAAAGGCGGTCCTGTAACGGTCACGCATCCCGATATAATCCGATATTTTATGACAATCCCCGAAGCCGCGTCGCTCGTTTTGCAGGCAGGTACTTATGCAAAAGGCGGAGAAATTTTTGTGCTTGATATGGGTTCGCCCGTGAAGATCGACACGCTCGCAAGAAATCTGATCAAGCTGTCTGGCTTGCGTCCCGATATAGATATCAAAATCGAGTATACAGGACTTCGTCCCGGAGAAAAGCTGTATGAGGAAAAACTGATGTCCGAAGAAGGTATGCGCACAACTCCGAACAAGCTGATACATATCGGCAGTCCCATTCCGTTTGACGCAGATACATTCCTCGGACAGCTCCAAATGCTCATGGAAGCGGCATACGCCGGAAAAGAAAACGAAATCCGCACATTGGTGGAAGGTGTCGTCACAACCTATCACCCTGCCGGAAAACACGGCTCGGAATATAAGGGCGAGACTTTTGAGGAACAAATGGAGCTTGTCGAAAACAAAGAGCACGAGAAAGAAAAGAGCCTTGCGGCAGTATGAAATTTGTGGAGGAAATCATGGGATTTACACCTTTTGAAAAGAAAGTTTGGCTCGCTACGCCGACAATGCATGGCGAGGAACTGAAATATATGACCGAGGCATATGAAACGAATTGGATGTCCACGGTCGGCGCAAACATCAACGAAGTAGAGCGCATTGCTGCCGAGAAAGCCGGGATGAAATATGCGGTGGGGCTTTCGTGCTGTACGGCAGCACTTCATCTTTGTGTGAAATCCGCAGGAGAAAGATTGTACGGAAAGCCTGCCATCAGCCATGGCGCATTGGAGGGCAAGCGCGTATTCTGCTCGGATATGACTTTTGACGCGACGCTCAATCCCGTTGTTTACGAAGGCGGTATTCCGGTATTTATCGATACCGAAGCCGAATCGTGGAATATGGATCCCGTCGCACTCGAAAAGGCATTTGAGATGTACCCCGATGTCAAACTTGTCGTTTGCGCCGAACTGTACGGTTTTCCCGGACGCATTGATTTAATCAAGCAGATCTGCGAAAGGCATGGCGCGCTTTTGATTGAGGATGCCGCTGAGGCAATGGGCGCAACACTGAACGGCAAGCAGTGCGGCTCTTTCGGAGATTATTCGGCAATCAGCTACAACGGAAACAAAATTATTACGGGTTCCGCCGGTGGTTGCTTACTTACCAATGACATTGAGGTGGCAAACAAGGCGCGCAAGTGGTCAACACAGGCACGTGAAAATGCTCCTTGGTATCAGCATGAAGAAGTCGGCTATAACTACCGTATGAGCAATGTGGTTGCCGGCGTTATTCGCGGTCAGTATCCGTATTTGGAAGAACATATTGCACAGAAAAAAGCGATCTATGAGAGATACCGCGACGGGCTGAAAGAGCTGCCTGTCCACATGAACCCGATTATCGACGGTGCCGAGCCGAATTATTGGCTTTCGGCATTGATAATTGATAAAGACTATATGTGTGAGCAGGTCAGAGACGATTCCAAGGCACTCTACATAAAAGAAAAAGGCAAGACCTGCCCGACCGAGATTTTGGAGACGCTTGCAAGTCTTAATGCCGAAGGCAGACCGATCTGGAAGCCCATGCATATGCAGCCGATGTACCGTATGCATGAAGCGGTTGGGAGAGAAGGTACGCTCCGTTGCCGCACGAATGCTTATATTGCAGGCGGTGCAACCGACGTTGGTGCGGATATTTTTGAACGCGGTTGTTGCCTGCCGAGCGATAACAAGATGACTGAGGAAGATCAGGCAAAGGTGATTGAGATAATCAAGAGTTGCTTCAATTAAATTTGTCAAGGGGTTACATACATGTACGCGAAGTTTTGGAAAAGATTTTTTGATTTCACACTGTCTTTGCTTGCACTGATTGTGCTGTCACCTGTCCTTTTGGTCTTAATCATAGTCGGTGCGATTGCTATGAGAGGAAATCCATTCTTTGTGCAACCCCGTCCCGGAAGGAAAGGTAAGGATGGACGCGAAAAAATCTTTTATCTGATCAAGCTGCGTTCAATGAGTAACAAACGTGGGACAAATGGCGAACTTCTCCCTGATGACCAGCGTCTCGGACATTACGGAGCGTTTTTACGCAGTACTTCTCTTGACGAACTGCCGTCTTTGGTCAATATAGTTCTTGGACAATTATCTATAGTCGGTCCGAGACCGTTTTTGGTTCGGGATTGCGTATTCTTGACCGACGAACAACGCCGCCGCCATGATGTGCGCCCCGGTCTTACAGGGCTTGCGCAGGTGAATGGGCGGAACAACATCACATGGGAGCAGAAGTTTGAATACGACCTGCTGTATATCGACAGAGGTATTACCTTCCTTGGTGATTTGAAAATTATCTTGCAGACGGTAGACAAAGTCCTGAAAAGAAGCGATACGGTTCGCGAAGGCACGGTGTCGGATATGGATTACGGCGACTGGCTCGTGCTGAAAGGAAAAGTCGATCAGGCTACATATGATGAAAAGCAAAAAGAAGCAAGAGAATTGCTGAACGTTTGATCTTTCTATGCATTCAGGAAAAGAGGGTGTGCAGGCGTGAATGATTTAGTATCGATTATCATGCCGTCATATAACACGGAAAAATATATATCAGAGTCGATTGCTTCTGTTCAGAAGCAAACGTATGCCGACTGGGAACTGATTATTGTAGATGACTGCTCAACGGATAATACCGACGAAATTGTCAAACCGTTTTTGTCGGACAAAAGAATCAAGTATATAAAAAACGAAACCAACAGCGGAGCTGCCGTATCCCGAAATCGGGCATTGCGCGAAGCAAAAGGAAAATGGATTGCTTTTCTTGACAGCGATGATTTGTGGCATCCGGAAAAACTCGAAAAACAGATTCGGTTCATGGAAAAGAACGGGTACAAATTTACATATACGGATTATCGGATACAGTTAAACGGCGAGTGGCTGCCATATGTCTATACAGGTCCTAGTATGGTGAATCGGCGAAAAATGAGAGATTATTGCTATTTCTCTACAATAACCGTTATGTATGACCGCGAATTTATCGGACTGATACAGATTGAGCCGATAAGAATACATAACGACTATGCCATGTGGCTGAAAATAATTGAAAAATCCCCATGTTATCGACTGAATGAAAGCCTGTCATATTATATCAAGCACGACGGTTCGATATCGAGCGGCAAAAAGTGGAAGCTTGTAAGGCATCATTACATTATGTGGCGAATAGCAGAACACGAGAAACCATTTAATGCTTGCATTCTTACACTGCGCAATTTGTTTTGGGGTGTAATTAAGAAAATCAAATATAAGAGGAGTATATAAGCGATGAAACTTTATGAAAAATTGATAGCTGGTGAAGAAAAATTATCTCTTATCGGACTAGGGTATGTAGGTATGCCGATCGCGGTTGCGTTTGCAAAAAAAGGACTTAATGTAATTGGCTTTGATTTAAACAAAGAAAAGATTGAACTTTATAAAGCCGGAAAAGATCCAACAAAGGAAGTTGGGGATGAGACGATAAAAAACAGTACGGTAGTGTTCACATCAAATGAGAAAGATTTGCAGAAAGCAAAATTTCACATTGTTGCAGTTCCTACACCAGTAAATACAGATCATACGCCGGATCTGACACCAGTTATCGGAGCCTCTGAAATACTCGGGAGAAATCTCACAAAGGGATCTATTATAGTTTACGAATCGACCGTATATCCGGGATGTACGGAAGATGTTTGCATTCCAATTCTTGAACGGGAATCCGGACTCAAGTGTGGCATCGACTTTAAAATTGGATACAGTCCGGAAAGAATCAATCCCGGCGATAAGATGCATCGTCTTGAGAATATACATAAAATCGTCTCCGGGATGGACAAGGAATCTCTTGATGAAATACAGAATGTATATAACATCGTTATTGAAGTTGGAACGCATCCCGTATCGAATATTCGCACGGCAGAAGCAGTTAAGGTGGTAGAAAACAGTCAGCGTGACATTAACATCGCCTTTATGAATGAGCTTGCCATGGTTTTTGACCGCATGGATATTGATACAAACGAAGTTGTTGACGGAATGAATACAAAGTGGAATGCGCTTGGTTTCCGTCCCGGACTTGTAGGCGGGCACTGCATCGGCGTCGACCCATACTATTTTACATATCAGGCTGAGAAACTTGGATATCACAGTCAAATTATCCTGAATGGACGCATTGTAAATGACAGCATGGGAAGGTTCGTTGCCGATGCTGCAATCAAAAAAATGATTGAGGTCGGTCAGGCACCCAAAAAATCCAAAGTTGTCATTCTCGGTCTTACGTTCAAGGAGAATTGTCCGGATACGCGCAACAGCAAAGTGGATGATATTATAAAGCGTTTTAACGAGTATGGAATAAAGCCTATAATCGTTGATCCATGGGCAAGTGAAAAGGATGCAATGCGTGAATACGGTGTCGAGCTCACAAAGCTTGAGGACATAAGAGATGCCGATTGTGTAATTGTTGCTGTTGCTCACAATGAGTTTAAATCACTCGGACTTGACGCTGTAAAAAAGATGTTCAGATCTTGCGACGACGCTGAAAAGGTTATTGTCGATGTTAAGGGCCTTTATACCGTAGCCGATTTGAAAAACAGCGGTATGACTTATTGGAGACTCTAACTATGAAGACAGCCTCCGTCATAGGGCACTTTGCTTTCGGCAAAACTTTTTTGGACGGTCAAACGATAAAGACAAAGATCCTTACTGAAGAATTGCAGAAAAAACTTGGGCAGGAGCAAGTTCTGATAATTGATACGCATGGCGGTTTAAAAACGCTCGCAAAAGCTCCGGTTCAGATTTTATTTGCACTTAAAAACAGCCAAAATGTCATTATCTTTCCGGCTCATAATGGGTTGAGAGTTTATGCCCCGCTTTTGTCACGTCTGAAACGATTTTTCAAGAACAAAAAATTGCATTACGTTGTGATCGGCGGATGGCTTCCGCAGTTTTTGACGAAACGAAAGGGTCTTGCGAAAGCGCTGAAAAAGTTCGATGGGATCTATGTGGAAACAGATACCATGAAAAGCGCATTGGAGGCACGGGGCTTTGAAAATGTGTTCGTTATGCCAAATTGCAAAAAGCTGACGGTGCTTTCTGAAAGTGAACTTGTTTATCCACAAGGAGTGCCACATAAGCTTTGCACTTTTTCCCGTGTAATGAGAGAAAAGGGCATTGAAACAGCGATAAATGTGATTAAGAAAGTAAACGATCAGCTTGGATATTTAGCGTATTCGTTGGATATTTACGGTCAAGTAGATACTACGCAAACAGAGTGGTTTGAAAACTTGAAGAAGCATTTTCCTGAGGGAGTGCGATATTGCGGTTGTGTGGATGCAGATAAAAGCGTAGAAATATTGCAATCATATTTTGCATTGCTTTTCCCTACTCATTTCTATACCGAGGGAATTCCCGGCACAATCATTGACGCATATGCGGCAGGGATTCCTGTCATTTCCGCAAAATGGGAAAGTTACTCTGATGTTGTGGATGAAGGTGTAACTGGCATTGGGTATGATTTTGATGACGTTGAGCAATTTGCGCAGCTTCTTTTAAACATTGCTGAAAATCCAAATACTTTACTTGAAATGAAGTATGCATGCATTGAAAAAGCAGAAAAATTTATTCCAGCAAATGCTATTAGGGTTTTACTGGACGCGATTCAATAATACTTTTGCATAGATGCGAATTGTAGAGATTGGGGAAAACCATATGTGGACATTATCGAAAAAGATTTCATATGTGCTGTATTCAATATTTTCAAAATGGTTGCCAGAATCGAGTCATTCGAATTTCGCAAAAAGGATGCGACGCTTTTTTGCGAAGAGAGTTATAAATCGGATGGGAGTTGATGTCAATATCGAACGTGGCGCAGTTTTTTCTCCCGGTATAGAAATCGGAAATCATTCGGGAATTGGAATCAATGCTGAAGTATACGGTCCAGTTACAATCGGCGATGCAGTTATGATGGGACCTGAAGTAATCATTTATACGCGAAATCATAAACATGAAGCAGGATTGCCGTTTTATAAACAAGGATTTGAAGAATTTGCTCCCGTTTCAATCGGAAATAATGTCTGGATAGGACGCAGAGCAATGTTTATGCCTGGAAGTTCTGTTGGCTCAAATGTTGTCATCGCTGCCGGTGCTGTTGTAACCGACAGTTTTGGAGATAACATAATTATTGGCGGTGTGCCGGCGAAGATAATCGGAAAGATAGGCGCGAAAGAATCATGAAGCGTGTACTTTGCATAATTTCAAATATGAATGCCGGCGGGGCTGAAACATTTCTGATGAAATTATATCGTCGGCTGGATAAAACGAAATATCAAATGGATTTTTGCATAAATGTATTTGATAAATGCTTTTATGAAGAAGAGATTTTTGCGCTTGGCGGAAAAATATACAGGATTTCGTCCAAATCTGCGTCAAGAAGTTCGTTTAAAAAACAGCTTTACGGAATTATCAAAGCAAATTGTTATAACTATGTATTGAGGATCACTTCGAACGCTTTGGGGTTTATGGATCTGAAAATTGCCCATAAAGCCGGGGCTGAAATATGCGCTGTGCGTTCGAGCAATTCGAGCGACGGCGGAAGCTTTAAATCAAAAATTGCGCACAGACTCGGTCGTGCTCTGTACGGCAAATATGTCAATGTCAAGATAGCACCGTCTGATCTTGCAGCGGTATATACGTTTGGCAAAAAGGCTTATGAAAGCGGCGCTGTTAACATCCTTCACAATGCTATTGATATTGATCAATATGGCTTCAACGCAGATATGCGATGCCGCATACGTTCCGAGTTTGGGCTATCCGATGATACAACGATAATTGGACACGTCGGTCGCTTTATGACACAAAAAAATCATGCTTTCTTGCTCGAGGTTTTTTCTGAGTATTTAAAAATAAATGGAAAGAGCATTCTGATGCTTGTAGGAGGCGGTGAACTCGAATCCGCAATAAAACAAAAAGCATCCGAACTCGGAATTTCAGATAAAATTATATTCACGGGAGTCAGATCCGATGTTCCTGCGCTTTTGTCTGCTATGGATGTCTTCGTATTTCCGTCACTGTATGAGGGCATGCCCAATACCGTGATTGAAGCGCAGGCAACTGGACTTCCGTGCTTGATTTCAGACACCATTACCCGCGAAGCGGATATTACTGGGTTAGTCCATTACCTGCCATTAGGCGATGCGGGCACTTGGGCGCATTTAGTTGCTGAGTTACCACAGGTAAAGCGGGAAACGCCAATGCAAAAATTTAAGGAAAACGGCTATGATATAGAAACGGTTGCAGAACAGTTTGTAAAATTGATTTTTCAGGAATAGGAGACGGGTTATGACCAAAACGTTGCGCAAAGCAGTGATCTCGCTCATATTTATCTTCACTACAGCGCTATTTGTGTTGTTCATCTTGTTTGATACATATACTTGGGGGAAATATGCGTTTTTGGGACTTGCAATAGGCATACTCATACTGGGCTGTGGAATTCAGCACGGAAAGATATCGCTCAGATTTACGCCGTATGTTGCGATGAGCGTTTTGTTTATCTGTTTTGCGCTATTTTCTTCTTTGTGGGCGATCAGCGCTTCGGATTCTGCGACGATGGCACGAACATTGATGAGAATTTTTGTATGTGCGTATGCCGTATATACCACTTATATAAACATTCCCGAATTGGATGCGACCGTGTTGCTTAAAGCGGTTATGTGGGCAGGGTACGTTGTCTCTATTTATACTTTGTTTTTCTATGGCTTGGATACGATAATTGCTGCCGGAAGTAGTTCGAGTTTGCGTGTTAATACTGAATTTGCTAATGTTAATACAATAG
>ERZ1031114.429-NODE-429-length-12752-cov-5.192880_pt1 | contig 12752 bp, 9 predicted proteins | sample MGYA00518740_ERZ1031114 | MGnify/ENA primary metagenome ERZ1031114 (study PRJEB33719, sample SAMN04261276) | wastewater metagenome | biome: rural village; feature: human; material: feces | host: Homo sapiens | place: El Salvador | collected 2013-01-14 ... | reverse complement strand
GGGAGATGAAAGCCCATATGATTTGTTTTTTATGACTTTTTTTCATAGGAAGTAGTGTAGCAGGTTCCGAAGAATCTGACAAACGGAAGCTTCTTGGCCTGTTTGCACCTCTCCCCGCGGCCGCAATTGTACAGGTCGGATGGAATCCATGCGGGAGAGTTTGCTATAATATGGAAAGCTTGCTGAAAAGCAGGTGAAAGTTTGCGCGAGGGCATCAACCTTGTGGCGAATATGGAAAGCTCGCAGTCAGGCGGGCGGAATGGAAGAATAAGAATATGAAGATTTCGGAAATGACAAAGGATTTGAAGAAGTTTCTGGACGAGAGCCCGGTGGGGCTCTATGCGGCGGCCAATATCCGTGGGATGCTGCTGGAGAACGGGTATACAGAGTGCAGGGAGGGATCGGAGTGGAAGCTTGTTCCGGGCGGAAGGTATTTTGTCATGCGGAACGGCTCCGCTGTGATTGCTTTTCAGATTCCCAAGGAAGAAGCCTGGGCAGGGTTTCAGATTGCAGCCAGTCATCTGGATTCTCCGACCTTTCGAATTAAGAGCAATGCGGAGATCGTGGTGGAGAACCGCTATGTCACGCTGAATGTGGAGAAATACGGCGGAATGCTTCTTGCACCCTGGTTGGACCGTCCGCTTTCTGCGGCAGGGCGGGTGCTTGTCCGCACGAAGAGCGGAATCGAAACAAGACTTGTGAACATTGACCGGGACCTTATGATCATTCCGAATGTCGCGATTCACATGAACCGGGAGATTAACAACGGCTACAAATGGGATATGAAGCAGGATCTGCGGCCGCTGCTTGCCGGGGTGCAGGCTCCGGAAGCGGCGGTGCCGGCTGCGGACAGGAGCACGGAAGACATCGGCACCATTTTCCGTCGCCTTGTGGCGGAGGAGGCCGGTGTTTCTCCGGAGGATGTGCTGGATACGGACCTTTATCTGTATAATCGTGAGAAGGCTTCCGTGATTGGTTTAAACGGGGAGTTTATTTCCAGCGGACGGCTGGATGATCTGCAGTGTGCCTTCGGGACGCTGAAGGGCTTTCTTGCGGCAAGACCGGAAAAGAGCATTGCCGTGTACTGCGCGTTTGACAACGAAGAGGTCGGAAGCATGACAAAGCAGGGCGCGGATTCATCCTTCCTTCGCTGCACGCTGGAGCGGATCAGCACGGCGCTTGGAAGAAGCCGGGGGAAGTTTATGGCAAGCCTTTCCTCCAGCTTTATGATTTCGGCGGACAATGCGCATGCGGTTCACCCCAATCATCCGGAACTCGAGGATCCGTCACACCGCCCGGTTCCGAATGGCGGAATCGTGATCAAATACAGTGCCAATCAGAAATATACGACGGATGCGGTTTCCGGTGCGGTGATGAAGGAAATCTGCCGCAAGGCCGGGGTACCGGTGCAGATTTTTTATAATCGCTCGGATCTTCCGGGAGGTTCTACTCTTGGCAATATTTCCACGACGCAGCTGTCGCTCAATACCGTGGACATTGGGCTTGCACAGCTTGCGATGCACTCTGCCTACGAGACGGCAGGCGTGAAGGACACGGAGTATCTTGCCAGAGCAAGTGAGGTCTTTTTCTCCGGCGCGGTGACAGGAACCGGAGACGGAGGGTACCGGCTGGATTTTCAGAGCTGCTGAACCGGAGACGGAAGGTACCGTCTGGATTTCCGCAGCTGCTGACTGTGATTGAAAGCCCGGAAATATGGTCGGAACCACGGCATAGGATCTGAGCTGATGGATCATGACGGTAAGTGTTTATTTTGAGGAACGGGAAATGGACCAAATTAAGAATCTTGTTTTTGATCTGGGAGATGTACTGATTCAGTTCCGATGGAGGGATTTCCTTCGGAATCTGGGGGTAAAGGAAGAGGATGTAGAGCGGGTGGGTTCGGAGATGTTTGATGATCCGAAGCACCTCTGGCATGAATTTGATCTTGGAAATCTGAGCGCGCAGCAGGCTGCAAAGGAGCTTGGGGAGGAATATCCGGAGGATGCGGAAGTAATTTCCTGGTTTATTCTACACGGCGAGTACATGCCTTTGCCGCGGCTGAGGGTCTGGGAGATGGTGCATCTTCTGAAGCTGCAGGGCTACCGGATCTATGTTCTTTCCAATTATCCGGAGGAGCTGTTTCACAAGCACACGCAGTATGCAGATTTCATGCAGGACCTGGACGGAAGAGTGATCTCCTATGAGGTTCATATGGGGAAACCGGAGCTGCCGATTTATCGGGAGCTTCTGGGACGTTATCAGCTGATCCCGCAGGAGTGCCTGTTCTTCGATGACAGGAAGGAAAATATTCTCGGTGCGAGGGCCTGCGGTATGTACGGGAGACAGGTCTTTTCGCAGGAGGGACTGCTGGAGGATCTGGAAAAGATCCATCAGGGCCGGGTGGAAGAAGTGCTCCGCACAGACTAAGCTCAGGATTGGAATAAGAATCGGAACAGGAAAAGAAGGAAGAAAAAGTGGATCGTAAGGAAATTCAGGAAATCAGAAAAACAATGACCAAGGACCGCTGCGTCATCGACCGGATGACAGGATGCTTTGTCGGAGAGGACGGGACCATCATCACGCAGCTGAAGCAGACCTTCCGGGCGCTGCAGGAGGAGGAGCTTGAGAAGTACTGTGAGCTTTTCCGGAAGACCCTGACCGGCAAAATCGGAAAGAATCTCTTCACGATGGAGTTTCCGCTGCAGGAGGAGCAGACGGGCGGCAAGCAGGCCATGATGTTCCGGATGCTGCAGTCGGATTACTCGGATGAGGAGCTGAACAACGAGTTCTTCACGCACATTCTGGAGCATCTGGATCTGGCGGGACGGCATCTGATCGTCCTTGCGCACGGCGTTTATGATGTACCGGGAAGAAGCTCGGACGGAATCGACATGGAGGATGCCAGCGAGAATGTGTATTCCTTCATGGTGTGCTGCATCTGCCCGGTGGTGGAGGTGAAGGAAGGCCTCTGCTATGACGAGGAAACCTTGAGCTTTCTGAATAAAAAGAGCGATCTTGGGGTGCAGATGCCGGAGCTTGGCTTCCTGTATCCCGCGTTTCATGATCGCGGAGCGGACATTCATCAGATCCTTTATTATGCGAAAAAGGAGGATGAGCGGCATCCGGAGCTGATGGACGGACTGATCGGCGGCGACATGCCGGTGACGGAGTCCGTGCAGAAGGAGCTGTTCACCTGCCTGGTGGAGCAGACGCTTGGACGTGACTGCGATTTTGAAAATGTAAAGAACCTGACGGATGCTCTGGATGAGATGGTAAAGCAGAGCGAGGACAGTGAGGAGCCCCTGGAGCTTGGCAAAACAGAGGTCCGCCGGATTCTCAATGATTCCGGTGTAAAGCCGCAGGCGATGGAGCAGTTCGAGGAGACCTTTGATCAGGAGGTCGGAGAGGGCAAGACCTTCCGCGCGGAGAACATTGCCGGCCGGACGGTCATGGAAATCAAATCGCCCAGTGTGAAAATTTCCGTAAAATCGGAGATGTCCTCCATGATTACGACGAAGGTCATCGACGGGCGGGAGTATATTCTGATTCCGGTTCAGGATGATATTGAGCTGAACGGAATCCGGCTGCTGACGACAAGGATGGACAAGGAAGAGGAAGCATAGATAATTCGCAGGCAGACGCAATTTGGACCAGGGAGGGAGCTATATGGCAGCAGTCAGCATTATCGTACCTGCATATAACGCGCAGAAGACGATCGGACGATGCATTGAGAGCATTCTGAATCAGACCTATACCGATTTCGAGCTTCTGGTCATGGATGACGGAAGCAAGGATGAGACACCGGAGATCATTGACCGGTATGCGGCAAAGGACGCAAGGGTCATTGCCGTACACAAGCCGAATTCCGGTGTGTCGGATACGAGAAACCAGGCACTGGACCGCGCATCGGGCAGATACATTCAGTTTCTGGATGCGGATGACTGGATTTCTCCGGACGCCACGCGGCTTTTTGTACGTGCCATGGAGGACAATCCGACCTGCGATATGGTCATTGCCGATTTCTACCGTGTGGTCGGCGAGAAGATGTCCCAGAAGGGGGACATCGAGGAGGAAAAGCTCCTGACCCGCGAGGAATATGCGGATGAAATGATGCGGAACCCGGCCGATTTCTATTACGGCGTTCTGTGGAACAAATTTTTCCGCCGCAGCATCATTGAAGAGTATAAGCTTCGCATGGATGTACAGCTGGACTGGGCGGAGGATTTTATTTTCAACATGGAGTATGTGCTCCATACGGACCACATTTATTCGCTGAAGGCACCGGTTTACTACTATGTGAAAACAGAAGGCTCTCTGGTTGCGCAGGGCGGTGCCAGCATCAGCCGCACGGTCCGGATGAAGCTGAATGTGATTGAGTATTACAGCAGCTTCTATAAGGATATTTATAAGGAAGGCGGGTATCTTCTGCGAAGTCCCGTGATCTACTCCTTCCTGTTGAATTTTGCAAAGGATGGCGGCGTAAATCCTGTGGCTCCGGACCGGAAGCTCGGGCAGGAGCGCATCAATGCAAGGTTTGATGAGAAGATGGAGACCAATCCGTTTGCACTGAATTTCTATGAGGACCGGCTTCTGGAGAATGCGCTGGAGCGCCTGATGAAGGGCTATGACCTGGAGGAAAAGGACGCACAGATCCTCCTGTATCTGAAGCTTGCGGGAGGAACGGCAACGCTGGCGGAGATCCGGAATTTTACCGGGGTTTCGGCAAGAGGACTGAGCGGGAGCCTGCAGAAAATGGGAAGGCGAAAGCTCGTGGAAAAGGTGAAGGTCCGGCTTCCGAAAACGGCTTCGGAGCGCTCGGTGGTCATGGTGACCTTTGGCGAGCAGTCGGATCCGGTGCAGGATGCGCTCGGGAGAGCCTTCCGGGACCTGGATGAAATCCGTTTCCGTGGTTTTACGAAGGAAGAGGAGGAGCTCTACCGGAATCTGAGCGAAAAAGAAGCACAGAATATGCGGAGTTCTTTATAGAAAACGACTATATTGTCTGATAAAATGTAATTGTTCCGTACAAGGACAAGACGAGTCCGGCTGGAAATGCGGGCCGGAGGCACGCGATACGGAACAGGCACAGGGGAGACTTGGCAGTGCAGCATTTGGAGGGCAATCATATGGCAGAGGAAGAAATCAGGAAAGAGGGGACGCAGGAAATTCAGACAACCGGTGAAGGCACTTCGACAGGAGCGGATCACAGTAAAACCGTAACCATGACGCCGGAGGAGATCGCCCGCCTCGTTCAGACCGAGGTGGACCGTGCCCTTGAAAAAGAGAAGGAGAAGGGAACCTTTTCCGGAGGAGAAGCACAGTTGGAGGATATGACAGAGGCGATCGAACGCATTTCCCGCGCCGTGGAAAAGAGCTCCCGCAGCAACAAGGTGGCTGCAGTCGGCAGTATTCTTCTCCTTGCGGTGTTCGGCGTAGCATTTGCACTGATTACGCCGGGAATGTTCACGCTTCTCGGAAATCTGAACAGCACGGTGAGCGGCCTGGAAACCACCGTCAATGAAGTGAACAACGTGGTGGCTTCGGCGAACGATACGGCGCAGAAGCTGAACGGAATTGTGGGAGATGTCGGCGTACAGATCGGGGAATCCTTCGATCAGGTGAACGATGTGATCGGGAATGTCAACGATCAGGTCAGCGGAGTCGGAGAAGCCATCGATGGCCTGAATTCGGCTGTGACTGATATTGACGATGTGGTGAAGCAGAATACTGACAGCATCAATGAAATTGTGGAAGCGCTCTCAGAGCTGGATTATGACGGGATCAACACTTCCATTGCCAACATTAAGAAGTCTACCGACGGCCTGCAGGATGTGGTGGACAATGTCAACGACTCTGTTCTTGAAATCAACAAGGCGACAAAGGATGCGGACGTTGCGATCAATCAGATCAACGATCTGGATTTTGAAGAATTGAACAAGACGGTTGCGAAGCTTTCCGAGGCAGCAGGGCAGATGAATACCGTGGCGGGCCAGCTGAATACAACGGCAGCAACCCTGAATAAGACCGTCAGCAAGACCTCCGGAGAAGTGGATGATACGATGGAAGCCATCGGAAACATTGATTTTGAAGGCTTCAACCGTTCGATCAAGTCTCTGAGTCAGGCGGCAGAAGATCTGCAGGAAACGGCATCCGGCATCAAGAAGGTGACCTCCACCTTCATGGGCGGAAAGAGTACCGGAAAGACAGAAAAGAAGAGCAGCAAGTAAGCACTGAGCATACAGAAAAAGTATACAGAAAAAGTTCCGGGAGCGGTAAAGCCTCCCGGGACTTTTTCAATGGAGGATGTCAGAATCGGTCCTCCGCTGAGTGCATATGGAAATGCCGGCCTGCAGCCGGCCCTTCGGAAAACTCAGGCCCGAATCTCCTTGCGCATGAAGGCAATGTAGGCGGCTGCAAAGGCTGCTGCGGTCAGCGCGATCATGACCACGATGTGCGGCCAGATCTGCAGGAGGCTCTGTCCGAGCGTCAGGTAGCTTGCGATGGCGCCCTGCTGGTTCTGCAGGATGGAGACGATGTTCGTGGAGTGCACATTCGGGTTCATGATGATCGACGTGATCTCACTGAACAGGTAGTAGGGCGAGATCCGGCAGAGCGCGGTCTGCAGCGAATAATTCTTCAGAACATTCACCTGTCCTGCATATCCGGAGGTCGGATAGATCATTCCCGCAATTCCGGAAGCAACGAGGCTCTGGAACATCGTAAGGAACAGCCAGATTGCGATGCAGGCAAGCGCTGCGGTCGCGGCATGGCGGCAGACTACGGAGAAGAACTCTGCAACGGCCATCCACATGCTGATGTAGAGCACGGCCATCAGAAGGAAAATGACAAACCTTGCCACCTGTTCGCCGGTGGGAATGAGGCCGGTTGTGATCAGCCCGATCCCTGCCATCAGTCCTCCGATGGAGAAGATGGTGATCAGGACCGCCGCAGCGCCTGCAAGGAACTTGGCGTTGATGATGGTATCACGGTAAATCGGCTGCGCCGCCAGGCGGTTTAAAGTTCCCTGGGCAAGCTCTTCATTGATGGCATCGAAGCCGAGCATGATTCCGATGATCGGTCCGAGAAAACCGATAAAGGTTGCAAACGAGTAGATGGAGGAGCCGCTTGTGGTAAACAGGAGAAGGAACAGATACTCGGAAACTGCTGTCTGACCGTCTGAGGTCTGCTGCGCTGCCTGTCCGAGCGTCTGAATCGAGCCATAGAGACTGATGAAACTCACGACGGCAAGCATGGCGAACAGAATCTGAAAACGGACGGAATGCAGGTGATCCGAAAGCTCCTTGCGGAACAGGATGTACATGCCGTGGCGGTTTCGCCTTGCCGCGTCACTGTTCTCCTTCTTTAAAAACTGATGTAAGCCGTTCTTTAAGCTGTCCAAGCCTTCCGGCTCCCTGGCTGCCTGTGTCTGCAGTTCTGTCATCGTCCTCTCCTCCTTCCTTTGCTTCGGCGGCTTCGAAATATTTGCGGTAAATCTCGGTCAGGTCGCCGCCCTCCTGATGCATCTCGCGGACGGTATAATCCGCATCCACAAGTGCGCGGAGGAGATCCTTCTGAATATCCCTGGATGCCTCGATGTGCATCGTCCCGTCCATCCTCCGTCCGATGATGTCAACGCCCGGAATGGAACGGAGCATGTTCTGAAAATCGGTATCCCAGACCTTCTGACCGTTTCTCTCCGCTACAATATCAAACATATACAGACCCTTGTTCATCAGCTGACGTCCGAGCTCTTCAATGCGGCCGCAGGCGATCAGTTTTCCCTTGACGAAAATACCGACGCGGTCGGAAATTTTCTGGATCTGATACAGATCGTGGGAGGAGATCATGATGGTGATCCCGTCCTTCTCGGCGAGGTCGCGGATGAGAGCTGTGATTTCACGGACGCCGGACGGATCAATGCCGGCGGTCGGCTCATCCATAATGATGATGCCCGGATCCTTCATGAGGACATCGGCAATTCCAAGGCGCTGGCGCATGCCTCTGGAGTAGGTGCCTGCCTTCCGGTCCGCGGCGTAGGTCATCCCGACGCGCTCCAGCATGGAGGCTGCACGGTCAAGCGCCTGCTCCTTTGAGAGGCCGTTCATCATTCCGGAGAAAATAAGATTCTCCCGTCCGCTCATGGACGGATAGAAGCCGACATTGTCGGGAAGGTATCCGACCTCGTTCTTCACGGCGAGCGACTGTCTTGTGCAGTCCATGCCGTCGATTTCGGCGTGTCCTGCGGTGGGATCGGTCAGTCCAAGGAGCATCAGTGTGGTCGTTGTTTTGCCTGCTCCGTTGGGACCGAGAAGGCCGAAGACCTCACCCCGGTGAATCTCGAGGTCCAGATGATCCACCGCTTTGACATCGCCATAGTATTTGCTGAGATTGGTGATCTTGATGATGGAATCCTGTTCTTTGGTGGGTGTCATGAATCAGTGCCTCCCGAATTTCCGGAATACCTCATACAGGCAGGCGAAAATCGCGACGATGATGACGATGCCGACAACGCCCCATACGGTCTGTGTCTCAACGGTGACGCGGAAGTTCGCGGTATTCGAGGTCTCTTTGGCGGTTGCAGTCATATTCACGACATAGTCGCCGCTGATTGCGGACTGGGAAGGAGTGACGTAGGCGGTGACCTCCTTGGTGGCACCTGCGTCCAGAGAATCGATGGAGCTTTCGGAGAATTCGACGGTCCAGTCGGTCGGAGCACTTGCAGTCAGATTGATGTCGGTCAGTGCAACATTTCCGTTGTTGGTGACATCCAGGACAACTGCAGTCTTTTTATTTGCTTTGGCATTGAAGGAAAGGGTCTCGTTCTGCGTCGTCATGGAGACGCTGTACTTGCCGGTGATCGTGACCTTCAGATCCATTTTCAGCGTTTCATTGGCGGATTTTGCGGTAATCGGAATGGTATATTCGCCTGCGTCGACATTGTCCGAAGGGGTAACGGTGACGGTGAAGGCGGAGCTGGATGCGCCGTCTACATCGATTGCGGAGACACTGGTGGAGCCGTCGGATGCCGTATAGGAGACATTCCAGCCATCCGGTGCGTCAGCGGAGAGGGCATAGGACTGGTCCTCGGTGGAGTTGTTATTCAGTGTGGAGGAGAACTTGAACGTGGTTCCGCTTGCACCCTCCTGCTCCTCGTAATCGGTGGTCAGGGTGCTGGCACCAAGATCAAGCTCGGAGACATTGAGATTCAGCGTCAGAACTGCGCTGCGGGAGCCTTTTGCATTCAGGACGATCTTATAATCTCCGTCCTTGGCGGTTTCCGGAACGTTCACGGTGTAGGTCACAAGTCCGCTGGTCTCGCCGTTTTTAATGTAGACGCTGGAAACGGTGTGGCTGTTTCCCTGAAAATATCCCTCAAACCCATCCGGCAGAGAGGATGCGGAAAGCTCTGCCATCTCGCCGGCGCCGGAGTTGGTGAAGTCCAGAGAGAAGTTGATGGAGTCGCCCGCTTTTACGGAGATTCCGGGATAGCTGGTGCTCATGGTCAGACCGGATGCAATGATGGTCTGGACGGCTGCGGCGTCATTTTCTGCTGCCATGCTGGGGAAGGAAGCAAGCGGCGCTGCCATAAGAAGCGCCGATGTGACGACCGCAACCCCGGCCCTTGTCAGCGGTTTGAGTGATTTACTTTTCATGATACAATACCTCCCAATCGTTTGATGCTGGTTTTTACTGGTTAAAACACAGGGCTCCTCGCATTCGCCGGAGGAGTTTCGGGTTTTAACCTTTACGAGAAGTATCCTAGAAAGTGTTTGTGTTCAAACTGTCATGAGAATGTGTTTTTTCTGTGTCGATTCGGAAATGCTGACACCGCGATGACGAATTTTACGTGATTTCCTGTCGAACGCAGGAAACGGGATGCTATAATAACAAGATGCCCGAAGGAGTTTTTGCAGAAAAGGGTTCCTGACAAGGCATCGGACAGATGATAAGAGATGATTTGAGGTTACTATGGATCAGAGAGTATTTGACGAAGAACAGAAGCACTTGACCGAAACCTATGACAAGCTCGTTGCCATGAACGCGGAGCTTGAGAAAAGCATTGAGACACTGAATCAGCAGGCGGCAGAGGAGAAGGCGGATATTCTGACGAATATCCGGATTGACACTGCGGATGATGAGGTGCAGATGGAGTCCTACGGTGAAATGGAAACGTGGAACCGGTACATCGACACCTATAACATCAAATCCGGCACGATGTCTGCGAAGCTTACGAAGCTGAAGATGCTGCTGGAGTCGCCTTATTTTGCCAGAGTGACGCTTCAGTTTGCGCCGGACGAGGAGCCGGAGAATTACTATATCGGCCGAAGCTCGATTTCGGAGAACGGCTATGATCAGCTGATTGTCGACTGGAGATCGCCCATCGCGGAGACCTATTACAACCAGGAGAACGGGAAAACCTTCTATGAGGTGGACGGCAGACGAATCGACGTGGATCTTCTGCTGCGCCGCCAGTTTGAGCTGGATAAGGATCAGCTGAAGGCTTATTTTGACACGCAGCTTGCGATCGAGGATCCGATGCTTCTGGCATCGCTCTCCAGGCAGCACAGCGATAAGATGCAGGCGATTACGGTTACCATTCAGAAGGAGCAGAATGCCATCATCCGTTATCCGGATGTGCCGGTGCTTCTTGTCAACGGAATCGCGGGAAGCGGCAAGACCTCAGTCCTTCTGCAGAGAATCGCGTTCATGTTCTTCCACCAGAGAACCACGCTGAAGCCGGAGGATGTGTATCTGATTACCCTGAATCCGGTCTTTACGCAGTACATTGACAATGTGCTCCCGGATCTTGGCGAGCGCAATCCGAACACGCTGACATGGACGGAATTCCTGCAGCTGGTGCATGATCCGATTCCGGATCCCGGCGTGGAGACGACGGCGGAGTCCCTGCGGACAATCGACGAGGCACTGCAGAGCTTTTCGTTTGAGGAGGAGGATCTTGTTCCGATCGATCAGAAGGGCAAGCCGGTCCTCGGGACGGAGAAGATTCTGGAGGCTCTCCGAGCTCATGAGGGAAAGATTCCCGCAGGTGTCCGTCTGATTCAGGTAACCGTGGACGAGCTTCTGGAGGAGGCAAGACGTGCGCTTCGTTCGAAGAAGAATTCGGACAAGGATGAGGACGGGGAAGAGCTTTCGGATGGTGCAGAAGATGCAGCGGAAGAGTCTGTGTCCGGAAGTCCTCTGGATGGCAGGATGGATGTCAAAGAGGAAAACCGCATTCAGAACAATTACGGCGGTGCATTCAAGATGATCCGCGAGTGCGGATGGCTGAACCTGGATCACATCGGACAGAGAATCCTTGGTACGAAGAAGCTGACCTCGATCCAGTGGCTTTACCTGAAGATGGCGCTGACCGGTGAGTGCGACCGCACGGCAAAATATGTCTGCATCGACGAGGTGCAGGATTATACCGAGGCGCAGCTGATGATCTTCGAGCGCTATTTCGTGAATGCGAAGTTCATGCTTCTTGGGGATGAGTTCCAGTCCATCCGGGAAGGAAATATCGCATTTCAGGATATTCATCGTCTTTTTGAGGAAAAGGGAAAGAAAACCGTGGAGCTGCCGCTTCAGACAAGCTACCGCTCATCACCGGAAATCACCGCTTTGTTTGCGGGACTTCTTCCGGAGGAGAAGAAGCTGGAGGCCCAGTCGGTGCAGCGCCCCGGTGTGGAGCCGGAAATCTGCGTGACCGCTTCCGAAGAAGAGTGGAAGGAAAAGCTCCTTGCTTCCATCCGGGAAAATGAAGGAAAGCCCGGAGTCACCGCGGTGATCTGCGCGGGACGCAAGGAGCTGGACCGCATCCGGAAGGAGCTTGGAGACAAGGCACCTGCTGCTGTCAGCAAGGACGAGCCGGTTCCTGCAGGCGGATCCATTCTGATCAGTCTGCAGTATGCAAAGGGACTGGAATTTGATCATGTTATTCTGCCGAATGCAGATCCGGAGAACTATCCGGAGGGAACGCTGTCCAGACATCGTCTGTATACGGCGATTTCCCGGGCGACGCAGAACATTACGATTCTTGCGAAGAAGGAGCTGAGCCCGCTCCTTGGATGAGCGTCTGTGAAACGGAGCTTCCGGATCAGGACGTGCGCTGCGAGAGATGATGACGGCAGATGCCCGCGAGGCAGCACTGATCGCACTGCGGCCTTCTTGCAACGCAGACGGCTCTGCCGTGATCGACAAAACGATGGCAGAGCTGGTTGCCTTCCTCCGGCGGGATGATTTCCCAAAGAGCCTTTTCCACCTTGGCGGGCTCCTTCACGTCATCGACAAGGCCGATGAGATTGCAGAGGCGGATGCAGTGCGTGTCGGTCACGATGGCCGGCTTTCCGTAAACGTCGCCGAGAATGAGGTTGGCGCTCTTTCTGCCGACGCCGGGGAGCGCAAGAAGCTCCTTCATGTTGTCCGGAACAATGTCATGGTACTTCTCATGGAGAATCTTCATGCATGCACAGATGTCGCGTGCCTTGGAGCGGCCAAGTCCGCAGGGGCGGACAATGGCTTCGATTTCCTCCGGAGAAGCGGCAGCAAGCGCTGCGACATCCGGATATTTCTTCAGAAGATCCACCATCACCACATTGACCCGCGCGTCGGTGCACTGCGCGGCAAGACGCACGCTGACAAGAAGCTGCCAGGCATCCTTATAGTTCAGCGAACACTGTGTGTCCGGGTATTCTTTTTTCAGGCGCTGAATCACTTCAAGCGCGAGCTTCTTTTTCTTCTCGAGTTCATTC
>ERZ1031114.426-NODE-426-length-12778-cov-4.231942_pt1 | contig 12778 bp, 14 predicted proteins | sample MGYA00518740_ERZ1031114 | MGnify/ENA primary metagenome ERZ1031114 (study PRJEB33719, sample SAMN04261276) | wastewater metagenome | biome: rural village; feature: human; material: feces | host: Homo sapiens | place: El Salvador | collected 2013-01-14 ... | reverse complement strand
CGAGATCTACACTCTTTCCCTACACGACGCTCTTCCGATCTATTCACCTGGTTTTTGGCACAAGCTACACGCTGTGGAAACTATTCAAGAAGAAGGCATATATCGTTCACTTCCACGACATTGACTCTGTTTATCCCACGATGCTTTCCCTTATCGTGGCAAGCGCGGCCACATTTTATGCCACTATCCAGCTTTTCGCACCACAACTGTGGCAGCACTTCTACTTCCACCCAACGCTGAACCCATTCTCTGTGCCGCCTGTGCTGATGTTGTTCCTGCTTTCCGTATGGGCAATCTTGATAGTTGGCATAGCTTGTGTTGATGACGTGTGCCACAAACTCACGGGAACGCAAGCGGTGCTATACCTCGGAGGACTGGCGGCAGTGTGCGCCATTGACTATATCGTCTTCAGCGTCACTACATTGTATTTTATCGGCTATCCATTGTTAGGCGCCTATATTGCCTTCGCATTGTATCGCCATTGGCGAAACCGCACCATATATATATGTGGCAACTGTGGAAAGCCTATCAAGCACAAGGGGAAATGCCCTTATTGTGGCGCGATAAACGACTGAACTTATTTCTAAAGATTAAAACAATTCACACAGCATGAGCAAGACAGACTTGATGAGGCAACTCGTGTCTGAACTAAACGCGGCTTCTGATGCCTACTATAACGGGCGTGGGGAGTTGATGACTGACCATGAGTGGGACGCCAGATTTGATGAGCTGCGCCAACTTGAGCAAGAGACTGGTGTCGTCTTGCCCGACTCGCCTACGCATAAAGTGTCGGCTGATTCGACCGTTGGGCAAAAGGAGGCTCATGAATATCCCGCGCTCTCGCTTGCCAAGACGAAGAAAACAGAAGACCTCGTGAAATGGGCGGAAGACAGGCCTATATGGTTGTCGTGGAAACTTGACGGACTGACCCTCGTGGTAACTTACGACAACGGCAGGCTGACAAAAGTGGTGACTCGTGGCGATGGACATGTTGGCACAAACATAACATACCTGGCACCGGCCATAAACGGCATACAGCCAACGGTGAAATCACGTGGGCATATTGTCGTAAGGGGTGAGGCGGTCATTTCATATGCCGACTTTGAGCAATTCAACCTTGAGAGCGACGAGGAATATGCCAACCCCAGGAACCTTGCCTCTGGCTCGATGACGCTGAAAGACCCCAAGGAAGTAGCCAAACGGCACATTCGTTGGATTCCGTTCACGCTCGTCCATACCGACGAGGACATAACCTCGTGGGGCAAGCGCATGGATTGGCTCAAGGAGATAGGCCTCGACTGTGTGGACCATGAGCTGATAGAACATCCCACATTTAATAATGTGAACGAAGCGGTAAACAGATGGTCGCTCAAAGTGACAAACAAGGAAAATCCATATCCTGTGGATGGTCTCGTGATAGCGTACGACGACACCGATTATGCCGCCACGGGATCTGTCACGGGGCATCACGCCACGCGTGCCGGCTTCGCCTTTAAGTGGGCCGACGAGAGTGTCATAACGGAGCTTGACCACATTGAATGGAGTTGCGCGGCGTCTACCATTTCCCCGGTTGCGGTGTTTAAGCCAGTTGAGCTTGAAGGCACTACCGTGAAACGCGCGTCGCTGTGCAACATCAGCGAGTGTGAACGACTGGGCATTGGCGGAAAAGGCACGGAACTGGAGGTAATCAAGGCAAACAAGATAATACCGAAGGTCATAAGCATACGCCAGACACGAGGTGTGCTTGACATACCAAAGACCTGTCCTGTATGTGGCTCGCCAACCGTAGTGGTTGAGAGCGAGGCAAGCAGCACCAAGACCCTTCATTGCACTAACCACGAATGTCCTGCCAAACAGTTGAGGAAGTTCGCCCGATTCGTTTCCAAGCCTGGCGTAAATATAGACGGCATATCCGAACAGACGCTCCAGCGGTTCATAAACCTTGGCTGGATAAAAGATTTCTCCGACATATACAGCATACCAGACCATGCTGCCGAGATAGCGCGCCTTGACGGTTTCGGCGACAAGTCGGCAAACAACATCGTGGAATCCGTGTCAAAGGCCCGCGACGTAGACGCTCAACGCCTGCTTTACGCCCTTTGCATCCCGCTTTGCGGTCAAGACGTGTGCAAGCGGTTGTTGGCTGCACATAAGCTCGAAGACCTCATGAAGATAGTAAGAGGGGAAGACAACGACGGCTCTTTGTTCGCGCCGGACAAAGTAGCCATACTGTCAGCGATACCGGGTATCGGCCCAGAGAAAGCAAGGCAATTCGTAGCGTGGTTTGAGAACGAGGCTAACATTAAGGTCTACGACAAGCTAATGAGTGAAGTCAACATTAAGCAAGCGCAGCCTGCTTCTGTAGGGGAGTTGTGCAAGGGGTTGACATTCGTTATCACGGGCGACGTGAACCATTACAAGAATCGCAACGACTTGAAGGCCTATATAGAGAGTGAAGGTGGCAAGGTGACAGGATCGGTCAGCAAGTCAACGTCGTACCTTATCAATAATGACATTAACTCCACAAGCACGAAAAACAAGAAAGCCAACCAGCTCGGCATCCCCATCATATCTGAGGATGATTTCATAGATAGATTTACACAAAAAGCATAAACAACATATAAGACAAAAATGAGAATAGATATAATTACCGTCTTGCCCGAAATGATAGAGGGGTTCATAAACGAGAGCATACTCGCGCGTGCGCAAAAGAAAGGCCTCGCCGAGATTCACTTACATAACTTGCGAGATTATACTAACGATAAATGGCGACGTGTGGATGACTATCCCTATGGAGGCTTCGCGGGAATGGTAATGCAGTGCGAACCTATTGACAATGCCATATCAGCCCTGAAGAAAGAGCGCGACTACGACGATGTAATCTACGTCTCGCCAGACGGTGAACGTTTCGACCAGAAAATCGCCAACGACATGAGCCTACAAGAAAACCTGATTATCCTGTGCGGGCACTACAAAGGCATTGACCAGCGTGTAAGAGACCATTTGATAACACGTGAGATAAGCGTTGGCGACTTTGTGCTTACCGGTGGCGAGCTCGCTGCCGCGGTAATTGCCGATGCCGTGGTCAGACTTGTGCCTGGCGTGATAAGCGATGACCAAAGCGCACTTTCAGATTGTTTTCAAGATGATTTGCTTGCTGCTCCAATCTACACTCGCCCTGCCGACTACAAAGGATGGAAGGTGCCAGACATACTGCTGTCGGGTAACGAGGCAAAGATAAAACAGTGGGAAATGGATCAAGCTCTTGAGCGTACAAAGAGGTTGAGACCCGACCTGATGAAATAATAATGGCTGAATATCCACGGTCGTTCAATAACGGACAATTCAGGTATAATCATTGTTAATTATTGGGATTGCACGCACCATTTACAATTTTTATGATTAACTTTGCGTGCATAAAAGGAAGGTTGGCAGAGTGACCGAATGCGCTAGACTCGAAATCTGGTATACCCATTACGTGGTATCGGGGGTTTGAATCCCTCACCTTCCGCCTTTAAGTCAAAAAGGAAGTCTGATGAAGGCTTCCTTTTTGCATTTATAGTCAACAAGTTACGAAATTAGAGGCGTGTAAATGATTGGGAATTAGGGTAATAAGGGGATAGCAACCAAGCAAAAAAGAGTTGTAATCTTTGGTAATCATTGGCAAACATTAGGCGATTTATGTTTACCATAGTGTTTACCACTCCTTCGGTCAGTGTTTACCACTGCTTAGAATGATAATTTGCCAATTCATAAACGCAAGACAATGAAGAATGACAGAATGCCGGTTGTAGGCTTTGTGTACAACAGAAAGAAGACGGCGACGAAGACGAAGGGCGCCGTCATTGAGATCCGGGTGTCTTATGACTACAAGAAGAAGTACCTGTCGACGGGTGTCAAGGTGCTGCCTAAGGAATGGCGCGGCGACATGGTGACGGGCAGGACGGATGCCATAGAACTGAACAAGGCGCTTACGACAATGCGTAACAAGGTCCTGAAGGCGATCAACGACATGCTCGAGGAAGGGTGTCTCAACATTCAGGAGATCCCGTCGCGGATGAAGCGTCTTGATGACGCGGGCAAGACGTTCTACGAGTATTGTCAGGAGCGTGCGGAGGTGCGCCAGTACGGACGCATGGATGACACGTGCAAGCGTTATGACCGCTTCTTGAAGTGGTTCCGTGAGTGGGGTGGCATCAAGAGCTTTGCCGACGTGACGGAGCGTAATATTCTCTTGATGGACGAGGCCTTGAAGAAGAAAGGGATGTGCAATTACTCGAAATGGAACAACTACCACCGTTTCCTCAACTCGTTCATCCTCGATGCCATCAGTGAGGGTTATCTGAGGCGGAACCCGTACAAATGGGTGCATATCGTAAAGGACAAGGTGAGCCACGGCCTGCACAAGTATCTCACCAAGGACGAGCTCCGTGCCATAGAGACTGCCCGGATGGGCACGGAGAGCCTTGACCGGGTGCGCGACCTGTTCGTCTTTCAGGCGTGCACGTGCCTTTCGTATAAAGACCTCGCCTCCTTTGACGTGAGGAAGGTAAGAGAAGAGAATGGGCGGATGATGTACACGGGCAAGCGTGGAAAGACCGGGGTGGAGTTCACTTTCATGCTTTTGAGGCCTGCCTTGGCTGTCTTGAAGAAGTATGGGGGCAAGTTGCCGTTGCTGAGCAACGTTAAGTATAACCAGTATCTGAAGGTCGTTGCTCAGACGGCTGGCGTGGACAAGCCTATCACGACGCACTGGGCACGGCATACGGGGGCAACGATGCTTCTGAATGCCGGGGTGGACATGGAGACGGTGGCAAAGATATTGGGGCACTCCTCGACACGCATCACAAGGAGCACGTATGCCAAGCTGCTCGATGACACGGTGAGCAGGGAGATGGAGAAGGCAGAGGAAAAAGAGCGGTAGAGCGGGGGCGGCTTGGCCGATACATGTTTTGCCGCCGCACAGCGGCGGCCTACGGAACCAGAATGCCAGGAAGCACTGGGGAAAGGAGATGAAGTGATGGAAGAGTGGTTAGAGCTGAACAGAGCCTTGATGGAGAGAAACATCGAGGTATGGGAGAAGATTGGCAGATTAGAGGCTCGTCTCCAGTGGTTGGAAGAACGCAATTGTTACGGTGGAAATCAACGTGTAGACACTGAGCCGTGCCGGGGCTTTTTTTGCATAGAAAAGCCCCGGAGCGTGTAATTCCGGGGCTGTGCGTCCGTAGGCCGACGGACGGCTTGTTGTCTTAAATGGCTAACGATGGCCAGGCCTAAATGGTGTCTGCTACCCGCCGTATTCGGTTGCTCAAATCTACAAGTGCTCCTCGCAGCTGCTCGGCCTCGTCGGGCGTGAATCCTCCTTTGCCTCCATTTCCGTCGATGCCGTCCATCTTGTGGTAGAGCCAGGATGATGACTTGTGAAAATAATTATTGGCCAGTTCCCTCCACGATATGGCAAGCAGGATGTCGCTCGCCTTTTTCTTCATGTCGGTGATAACCACCGGCTTTGTCATTACAGTCTCCATATCCATGATAATTTATGTTTGTTGATAGCTTGAATTCCCCTCCCTTTCGGGAGAGGTTTGTTTTACTCGTAAGGTTGCTTCAGCATCTTGTCAAGCGTTTCCTGCACGAACCACATCAGTTCCGGATAGCCGTTGGGGTAAGAGATGTTGTAGTTCCTAATCTGTTCGATAAGGTCTCGCTCTGCTGCTGTGACCTTCATGTTGCTCATTTTTTCTTTCATTTTCGTTATTTCTTTAAGACACTGCAAAGATAATACTGATTTTCGTATTAGCCAAGCAAACAATACGAAAATTCGTATATAAGAGAGGATTTGACATTTCTATTTACTTTTTCGCTTGCGCATGTCATCCTCGAACTCGGTACCCATGGACTGCGCTTCTTCGAAGAGGGAGCGGGTGTCGGTCTCGATGGTCATTTCTTCCTCCCCGCAGCCCATGGGTCGGAATGGCTCTGGGGTGGCCAGCTCTGTGGAGCGGTTGGGGTGTGCCGCACGGTTGAGTACGGTATGGGACATGTGGATGAGGGCATCACGCATGAGCTCGGAGAGGGTTGCATACCCACCGCGCTTGGCTACCGCTTCAAGGAGCATGAAGTCGGGCTGCGATATTCTGCATGATACTCTGACCGTCTTGTTGTCTCGATTGCTCATTTCTTTTCGATTTGGCTGATGTTAAAGGTTATGTTATCGCTCATAAGCGCTCATGAGACCGAGCGTCATGAGGAGCGTGATGGCCCCGTCGATTTTTCGGAACTGCGAGACCTTGATGGGCTTCTTGTTCTCGAGGCGGTCCTCGTCTATGACGCAGTTGCAGAGGCAATAGGCGTTTATGGGATTGTTGTTGAGCACGATGCCAACGGGGTCGCCCCACGCAAGCAGCTCGAAGGCCTCCACTGGCAGGTTGAAGGAGCCGTAGGTCTGCGAATAAGGCATGAGCACTCCCCGGAATCCCGCTGATGAGAGGATGTTGACCAGCTTCACGGGACTTGTAAGCGTCGAACCCGACACGTATGACGTGCAGCTTCTTTGCGTTGCTGATGATGTCGGAGGCTATCTGCCTCATGTCGATGATGTCGCCCTTGCAGAAATTGAGGTTTCCATGCTCGTGCCACTGGCGGTATATCGTCTCGTTTGGATGGCCTTTGAGTGCCCCCTCGGGGAAATAGTAGTCGGTGTGGGTGTAGAACTTCTTGTCGTCCTTGCTCCATACGGTGTATGAGACCGCCGAGAAATCATCATGTACCGAGAGGTCAAAGGCTATGGCGCAGTCGAGGCGTGGCGTGCCCCTCAATACTTTCATCACACCGTCGAGTTCGTGCTTGAACGGTCCGTCTATGACATCCGATGCCGTCGTTATGATCACGGTGAGCGGTTCTTTGCGTGTGCCCATGGATGAGGTGAGGACGTTCTTGAGGTCAGCTCCTGACTTGTTGGCCGAGTTGCGTGCCTGTGAATACTCGTCGATGATGACCGTCGAGGCCTTCAGGCCGTCCCTTGTGCGTGCGTTGGCAGCCAGGCACTCGATGAAGCTGTCATGTCCGAGTCCGAGCCACTTGATGAGCTCCCGGTTAAAGACGGGCAACGAGATTCTCACCATTGCCCGTCAACGGCTGATGTCGAGCGGCATTGCACACGCCTCGAAGCTGAAGAAGGGGATTCGGCTGCGTGTCTATCCGAGAGGCGGCGGCTTCATGATAACCGTGAAGCCTCACGGCAAGCAGGGCTATCACGTGAACAGGTTCGGGCTGGAGAAGCCGGTGCTGATGTGGGCCGAGGAAGGGACGAAAGAGCGCATGATCCGACACCTTATGAGTGACGGAAAGCATGTTGTGAGGATAGAAGGAAGATACAGGAGAGTAGGTGCCTTCACAGGAAAGATGCCCGCCTATCATTTCTTCGATGGCGTTTATGAGCAGGGCGTTCAGATTCTCAACAGAGACATTCCCTCAAACCTCGAAGACAGCGTGATGAGAAAGGCCGGCAGGTTAGGATGGACTTAAAGGCCGTCGTGAAGAAAGCCTCCAACGAACAGTGCAACAAGAGCCTCCACGAAATGGCTTGTCACAAGGAAAAACAAAGCCATTGCCGCAAATATGAGGCAAAGAACGGTGACTATCTTTCTAAAGGTTTCCATGCTCTGCTTGTTTTGGTTTTATCTATTGGCAAAAATAAACATTAAAGCGATACAACGATGTCAAAGGACGTAAAGTTTAACATAAATTTATCGGTCAACGGCAAGGATGTCGTTGTACAGTGCAAGCAAGGCGTTCAGGAGCTTGGCAAAGCCTTGGGCACCATTCCTGGAAAGGCTGAGCAGAGCCGTCAGGCCATGATAAAATGGAGTGCGGTGTCAACTATCTACAACAACCTATACAATGGCCTTCAACAGCTTACCGGTGCCATGCAGCCGTTCATCGCCAAGAGCAATGCGGCAACGGAGGCGCAGACCAAGCTGACGACCGTGATGCGTCAGCGCATGCACGCCACGGAAGCTGACACGGAAGCGGTGAACAAGGCCATATCTGCCCAGACGAAACTTGGCGTTGTGGGCGGTACGGTACAAAGAAGCGGTTTGCAGCAGCTGGCCACTTTCGCGAGTCAGCGCAGCACTCTGCTTACGCTGTTGCCCGCCATGAACAACCTCGTTGTCCAGCAGCGTGGCCTCGGCGCTACGGGCGAGGATGCGGTAGGCATTGCCAACCTCATGGGCAAGGCGCTGATGGGCAATGTCGGCGCACTGACCAGGGTCGGCATAACACTCACGGACCATCAGAAGGAGCTCATCAGAACCGGTGACGAATACACGAGGGCATCGCCCCTTGCCCAAGCTATCACGGACAACGTCGGCAACATGAACGCCGAGCTTGCCAAGACAGACGCGGGACAGGTGAAAAAGGCTCAGATGGCCTTCGCAGGCATAGAGGTGGCTATAGGCAAAGCCATCGCCCCTATGCAAGGCTTGATGAACCAATTCGCGCAGATAGGCCTTGCCATAGGCGGTGTCGGTCAACTCTGCGCGGCCGTCACCGGCCTTTCGCGGGCTATTGGCATCACGACTCTTGCTACTTCGATATGGGGTGCCCGTTCTATCATGGCAACCGCTGTGACCAATGTCCTTGCCGCCGCCTTTAACGGTGCCGCCGTTGGCGCCACTACCTTGAAATGGGCGATACGCGGCCTTCTCTAGGCTACCATTGTCGGCGCTGCTCTCACCGCTTTAGGGATGGGCCTTGAGTGGCTCATAGAGAAGCTGTCAGGCAGCAGAGAGGCATCCGACAAGCTCGGCCAGAAGATGAAGGAGACGGGCAACGCCTTCGAAGAGCAGCGCAAGCAGGCCCTCGCTCCCACTCTGACGAAATACCAGGAGCTTCAGACCAAATGGAAGTCATTGAAGTCGGCACATGAGTTGGAACTGGAGAGCAAGGTGCAGAAGGACCGTGACCGTGACAAGCGAAACTATAAGAACAACCACCATACAGGGCGCACGGGCGAGGATCTCGCTCTTGACGCTCTTGTGGACAACGGCGGCATCAAGGTTACGAGCAAGGCCACGCAAGCGGACGAGCGTGCGCTGAGGCAGGCTCAGCAGAACGTGCGCTCTTGGAACAGACGTTCGGCCACGGCCTCTGCGAGAGCCAACAAGGGCCTAAGGCCTTACAAGAGCAGCGGCAGTGGTGGCGGCACCTCCTCTTCCGCCAAATGTATTTTTAGGGAAGTCCGAATAGGGTTTCCCTATTTTGTTCCATGCGAGCGAGATGGATAACATAAGCCTTCTAAGTTGTTAATTATTAGGAATATATAGGGTAGGGTTAGTATTTTTGTGACGTAGCAATATGCAAGAACATGGATAAACACATACTTACATAACGATACACATACGGTATACCCAAAACCGTGTTTCTGTACACATGTTGGCAAAATGTTAACAATTTTATAAAAGCTAAAATACTAACCGCTCATACTCAAGCGCTTTAAGCCGCCATTGCACAACCCATTTCTTTGAAAAGAACGAAGAATACATAACGCTACCACGATGTGGTACTCTCAATACCACGGTGTGGTACTCTCAATACCACGATGTGGTACTCTCAATACCACGGCGTGGTACTCTTAATACCACGGTGTGGTACTCTTAATACCACGGTGCGGTACTCTCAATACCACGGTGTGGTACTCGCCGTACCAAGCCATGATGATTTTTTGGTACTGTCGGCAAGGATGCGAAAAATAATGTTAAATTATCATCGCGCAAAAAACAGCGTATTCATTTTTTACCTATTTTTGTATAAGATAAGCTGCATCTCAGCTAAAATTCAAGCAAGCTTGATTTTCTGCGTTCGATTTGCACTATCTTTGCAGCCGAAAACCAATTAAACAAATCGTTAATCTTTTTACAAAATTCTTGCGCTATGAGGATAGGAATACCAAAAGAGATGAAGAACAACGAGAACCGCGTTGGCATGACTCCCGCGGGCGTTGCCGAGTTGACAAAACATGGCCACACGGTCTACGTGCAGCATACGGCTGGCGAGAACAGTGGCTTCAGCGACGAGGAATACGAGAAGGTGGGCGCCGAGATTCTGCCCGACATCAAGGATGTCTACGCCCAGTCGGAAATGATAGTGAAGGTAAAGGAGCCCATCGAGCCGGAATATGACCTGATAAGGAAAGGGCAGTTGGTTTTCACCTATTTCCATTTCGCTTGCGACAAGCCTCTTACCGATGCGATGATAAAGAGCGGTGGCGTTTGCCTTGCCTACGAGACGGTGCAAAAGGCAGACCGCTCCTTGCCGCTGCTCATACCCATGAGCGAGGTGGCCGGCCGCATGGCCGCCCTCAACGGCGCGTTCTACCTGCAGAAGACCAAGGGCGGCAAGGGCAAGCTCATTAGCGGCGTGCCTGGCGTGAAGCCTACGAAGGTGCTGGTGCTCGGTGGCGGCACCGTGGGCGAGGCGGCCGCGAGGATGGCGGCGGGAATGGGTGCCGACGTCACGATAACCGACATCTCGCTGCCCAGGCTGCGCCAACTGGAGAATGAGCTGCCTGCCAACGTGCACGCTCTCTATTCCACCGAGCACAACATACGCAAGGAACTGCCCGACGTGGACATCGTGATAGGCTCTGTGCTCGTGCCTGGCGACAAGACTCCGCATCTCATCACGCGCGAGATGCTCGGCCTGATGGAGAAGGGCACCGTGCTCGTGGACGTGGCGATTGACCAAGGCGGCTGCTTCGAGACATCCCACCCGACGACACACAGCGACCCGGTCTACGAGGTCGACGGCATAGTGCACTATTGCGTGGCCAACATCCCCGGAGCCGTGCCCAACACTTCGACCATGGCACTGACCAACGCCACGCTGAAGTATGCCGTGGCATTGGCCGACAAGGGCTGGCGGCAAGCCTGCAAGGACGACGAGGCCCTGCGCAAGGGCCTGAACATCGTGGACGGCAAGGTGACTTTCAAGGCCGTGGCTGACGTGTGGAACCTGCCCTACGAGCCCATAGAACTATAAAAACGCCCTAAGGCGTGGCTTGTCATTAGCCAGAGTTAGATAAGGCCGTGTCCATCTCCGACTATATCCAGACCCAACCGTTGCTGCCAGTGGCCGCGACGTTGTTGCTGGGGATTGTGGTCGGGGATGGGCTTTTTCATTTCTTGCCCATCCTACCATCATGGTCTATGCTCATTTGGCTATCGCTGATGGCTTCATGCCTCTGCGTTGAGGCGTTGTTGAGGCGCAAGCCCTACGCGCAAAGTCGGCTGCTGCTCATCGCAGTCTTCCTTGCCGGCATGGCCTTGGCAGACAGGGCCCAACGCCAAGCGGCTTTTCCTTTCCGCGAAGATTGCCAGATGAGCTATGAGGCCGTGGTGACCGCCGAGCCACAAGTCAAGGGCAAGACGCTGGTTTGCGACCTCGCGCTTGTGTCGATAGAAGGGCGGCAGCTTGAGAAGGCCGTAAACGTGAAGGCGCACATCCTGCGCGACACCATCACCGGCGACTGGAGACGCATAAGGTTGGGAAGCGGCATAGAGGCGAGGTCGGCCATGGAGCCTCTCAGAAACTACCGCAAGAGCAACTTCGACTACGCGCGCTGGCTCAGCTGCCACGGCTTTCGCGCGAGCACTTTCGTGTATGTCACCGAATGGCGAACGGCGAAGGTCAGCCTAAAACCGATGACCACGATGGAGCGTCTGCGGCTCAAGGCCATGGGCATAAGGCAAAGGCTCGTGGCACAGCTCAACCTTGGCAACGACGCGCGGCAACAGTCGGCCGTCGTGGCGGCGATGGTGCTGGGCCACAAGCAAGGCATCGACCGCGACATGAAAGACGCCTTTTCCGTGTCGGGGGCTTCACACGTACTGGCTCTCTCCGGATTGCATCTCGGCATAATCTACTGCATCCTGACCTTGCTCCTGGGAAGGCGACGCCAGCATGGATGGCTCACGCAGGCCGTGGTCGTGCTCTCGCTGTGGCTTTACGTGCTGCTCGTGGGCATGACGCCCAGCATCGTGCGCTCAGCCATAATGCTGTCTATCCACTCGCTTTGCATGGTCGGCGGAAGGGAGAACATATCAGTCAACACGCTCTGCCTGGCTGCCATCAGCCTGATTGTGGCCGACCCCATGTGCGTGTGGGACTTGGGGTTCCAGTTGTCTTTCCTTGCCGTGCTGTCCATCGTGACTCTCTATCGGCCCATAAGCCATTTGCTGCCCAAGGACGGCCGGCTGACAGGCCTTAGCGGCGTTGACATGTTGCTGAAGGCCATCTGGTCGACGGTGGCGGTGTCGCTGGCGGCGCAGGTTGGCACGGCACCTTTGGTGGCTTACTATTTCGGACGTTTCTCTTGCTGTTTTCTCTTGACCAACCTCGTGGTGATGCCATGCGCCACAGTCATCATCTATTGTGCCCTGGCCGTACTCCTGACGTCGTTTCTGCCCGTGGTCAACCACCTGTTGCTCATCGTGCTTGGCCACTGTTCCGCACTGCTGATAACGGCCGTGACCCACATCGCCGCCCTCCCCGGCGCGAGCGTGGAAGGCATAACTATTAACGCGACGGAAACAGGGTGCGCCTATGTCCTGATAGGCATAGCGTGCACCCTGATATGTCATGTCTCAAAGTTGAGAGGCCTAAGCAAGCTCGACGCGTTCAGCAAATGACGCATAGGAGACAGGAGTATGGGATGGACAGAAAAAAGAGGGTGTGTCATAATTGACTATGGTCATTTATGGTGCACCCTCCTTTT
>ERZ1031114.425-NODE-425-length-12787-cov-5.210022_pt1 | contig 12787 bp, 10 predicted proteins | sample MGYA00518740_ERZ1031114 | MGnify/ENA primary metagenome ERZ1031114 (study PRJEB33719, sample SAMN04261276) | wastewater metagenome | biome: rural village; feature: human; material: feces | host: Homo sapiens | place: El Salvador | collected 2013-01-14 ... | reverse complement strand
ACCCGCGCCGCCCTCGGCGCGTGGCGTCCGAACGGGCCCGGCGCGCGAAGTACCCGCGCCGCCCTCGGCGCGTGGCGTCCGAACGGGCCCGGCGCGCAATGTGCCCGCGCCGCCCAGAAGTAAGAGGGTGCAACGAGATATTTATGCAGAGTCAAAGGGGTTTAGCCGCAGAGAACGCAAAGGACGCAAGGCTCATGCCGCGCAGTCGACCTGCCTCAGGTCCCTGACGAGGTAGGCGAAGAACTCCTCGAGGCGGTTCGACTTGTGGAGGGTGCGCAGCGGCAGCAGCGCCTTCGCTCCTTTCAGCGACCAGAACATTCCTGACTGCTTGAAGCGCTGGCCGATGACGGTCTTGCAGCCGCTCTCGATGACGCCGGAGCCGATGAACCACCCGTTCCTCCGGTATTCGTCGTATTTCATCCGGCCGAGATTGCCGCGGTAGTACCTGTACTCCCTCATGGCGTCGCCCGAGAGCTTGCCGCGCATGTTCTTCCAGACGTAGTCGAGCACGTTCTTCGTCTTCCCGGCCTTGACGCATTCCGACCAGTAGTGGTGGCGGTACTTCCATTCCTTCGAGCCTTCCCTGATTCCAAGCCCGAGCATCATCGGCTTCAGATGCTCTAGCGCGTGGTAGACGTCGAGGATCGGGGTCGCGAACGGGAAGTGGTTCCTCCAGACGGTCTGCAGCCACTTGCTTCCGTCGGTGATGTAGAGCGTCGTCTCCGGAACCTGGCCGAAGCGCCTGTCGAACTCCGCGCGGACGAGCTTCCCGAACTTCTCCGTGCGGTGCGTCGTCGCCACGTATGTCGTCGTGTCGAGGTCCCTGTGGGGCTCGTTGTCCTTCGTCTTCGAGGCGACGAATATGGCGCCCGCCTTGACTTCCCGCGTCTTGGCCCGACCGTCCCTGCCCTTGGCGCCCTTGAGGCATTCCTTCCGCATCGGTATTCCCGTGCCGTCGGCCATGACGCAGACGAGCGGGGCCGCTCCCCCGGCGTCCTCCTTCGCGCGGCTTTCGTCCTTCGGGAAGTCGCGGACGGCGTCGTAGTGCAGCCCGACGATCTCCCGCACGGTGTCGGCGGAGACGCGGAACGCGTGCTTCGCTGAGAAGTCCCTCGCGGCGTCGGCGAAGGGGCGGTCGACCGCGCTGCGGATCATGTCGGCGCAGGCGGCTGGCGTGTACCTTCCGACGAGCCCGAGCCTGTCGTCGAAGGGGTAGTGCCCCCTGCGTTCGTCCGCGTCGTACCAGTAGGTGCGCCTGATGGGCGGGAGCTCCCCGAAGAGCGTCACGATGCGCTTCGGATGGTTCCCGGCGTTGCGCCCGGACTCCCCGGGCTCGTAGTCCCTCGCTGTGGCGGCGCCCGCGGAGAGCAGCTCTGCCATGAGGTCGCGGCAGAGGCCGTTCATCTCGTCGAAGAGCGTCTGCTCGAGCCTCGACGTGCAGGCGATGCCGTTGCGCTCGACGGACTCCGCGGCGGCGTCGACGACGGCGTGGATCTTCGCGGCGCCTCTCAGGACGAGCTGCGCGAGTTTTTTTTAGAGGGGATTCGGAGGAGAGGATTGACTCGGCGTCGGCTTTCGTCAGCTCCGCGAGCAGTCTCTTTGCCGTCGCGCCGCCCTTGACCGCCTCGCGGAAGGCGGGCAGCTTGTCCCCGGGGATGCGGACGGTGTGGTTGCGTCCGTTGGCCCAGTACTGGAGGTTGTGGTAGACGGCGGTGGCTCCGTTGGCCAGCCTCCTCTTGTCCTCGCATATCTTCCCCTGGATTGCGCTGGGCAGCGACGCGAGTTCTGCGATGATCTTGGCCCTCGTGCGGGGCGATTTGCCTGTTGCGGTCTTCATATGTGATAGTATACTATAACATACGGCTGAAATCAAGCCCAGATCTGAACTTTTTGCAAAAAAGACTCGGTGCACCCGAAGTAAGAAAAATCTTCAATTTCGGCTTGACGGTCATGGGGGGTAAAGGATATCATATCCTTGTTTTGCGTTATGTCGAATTGTCATGGTACGGTGCCTGTGCCTGTGTACGGTGCCTGTGTCGTGGCATGTGCGAAAACGGGGAGTACGAGATGCGGAAAACAGTCTGGATGTTGGCGTTGGCGGTCTCTGTGGCGGTGTGCGGCGCGGAGAAGACCGTCATGGTCGAGGAAGGGGCCACCCGTGGCCTTGAGAAGGCGCTGGCGGCGGCGAACCTCACGCTGGAGGCGGGCGACACGCTCGTCAAGACGGGGCCGGGTCGCCTTGTCGGGTCGGACGCCTACAAGGAGCTGACGGTGAACCTCCGCGTCGTCGAGGGCGTCTTCGAGGGACGGACGGCCGGTGCGTTCTTCAAGGGCGGCGATATCGCCGTGCGCGCCGGCGCGACGCTCGACGTCAACAACACGGGGAACTCGTCCGCCAGCCTCCTCCAGTGGCGCAAGCTCTACCTTGCGGGGGCGGGCAGCGCGGCGGCGGCCGTGACGGTGAACGGGCGGCCGCTGACGGGCGCGCTGCTGGTCCGGGGCGCCGAGAGCTCCTTCCAGATCATGGTAGGCGTCCAGTTCTGGCTCGACGGCGCGGACGCGACGATCGCCGGCGCGGCCACGGGCAACATCGGCTACCTGACGCACGGGCGGATCAACTCGAAGGGCGGCGCGCACACGCTCACGCTGCTGGGGCCCGGGCACACGCTCGGCGCGGGCGGCGCGTGCAGCGCGCAGTACCAGCATCGCTTCCGCCTTGGGGGCGGCTTCACGAACATGACGGGGCGGATCGTCGTGGACGGGGCCTCCTTCACGGCGCACAACGTGAACTACACGGTCCACCCGAAGGCCTTCCCGCTTGTGGTGAAGGGCGGGGGAACCTTCGGCCCGGAAGGGACGAGCTTCGGCGCGTGCTTCTCCGAAGTCGACTTTGAATGGGGCTCGATCATCGCGGGCGACGGGGCGCAGACGGCGACCACGCTGCCGCCGTTCACGGGCTTCCCCGCGATCTCCACCAAGACGGCCGTCACGGTCGACAACGTCTGGACGGTGCGCGCGGCGGAACTCGTCGCGGGGCGCAGCCTCGTCGCCTACAGGAACCCGCTGACGTTCGGCCCGAACGCGACGGTCGCGCTCGCCGGCGGCGAGTTGCTGGACAGCGGCACGGCCTACACGCTGGCGCGCGCGGACGCCTCGATCAAAGGCTGCCCGGCGCTTGTCCGCAACGTGGGCGACGCGCAGGGCTGGCGCGTCGTCGCCGGCGCGGACGGCACGACGCTCCAGCTCGTCTACGAGGTGCCGGACCTCCCCGGGCTCGTGAACGTGCGCGACTGGGGCGTGCTGCCCGGCGCGGACCGGGCCAAGGCGAACGTCGCGGCCTTCGCCGCAGGGCTTGCCGCGCTGGACGACGGCGCCGAACACGTTCTCTTCTTCCCGGCGGGGACCTATTCGTTCGCGGCGCCCGTTCCGGTTGCGGGACGGCATCGGCTTACGCTTCTCGGCGACAACGGTTCCTCCTGCCTGGCCGTTGCGGAGACGGCGTCGAGCGTGTTCGCCGTCTCGGACGTGGAGGCGGTCACGGTGACGGGGTTCACCCTCTCGGGCGGCGCGGGGGCGGCGCTCGCCGCGCGCAACGTCGCGGGGCTCGTCGTCACGAACAACGTCTTCTCCGGCGTGCCGGGCGTGTCGGCGGACGGGGTGGAGGGGACCTTCCCGGTTCGGGCGGAGGACTGTGCGGATGCGCTCGTGCGCGAGAACCGCGTGGCGGGCGGCGCGGTCTATGCGGGGCCCGTATTGGCGGTGGGGACGACGACGCTCGCGGCCGGAACGGAACCGGGCGCCGACGAGGTCGTCCTCTACGCGCCGTTCGACAGGAAGGATCCCTACAGGACGCGCCCCTTCGCGGAGGCGCTGGCCGAGCGGGGCCTCGCGGCCTACCCGCAGGGGGCACAGCTCGTCAAAAAGGGCCTCGGGAAGCTGGGCGGCCCGACGGCGGCGGCGGAGGGGAACCGCCTCGGGGCCATCGACATCCAGGAAGGCACGTTCGTGGGGACCGCTTTCGGGTCGCTGGGACCGGCGGGCAACACGGTCACGGCGCGGGACGGGACGACGGTGCTGCTGGAGCCGGGATACAATGGCTGTGTCGCCAGCAATACGACGTTCTCGCTGGGCGGGACGGGGGCGCAGGCCACGGACGCCCGGGCGGTGCTCTGCATGCGGAAGATCAGTTGGCAGTACACCCTCTGCAGCACGTTTGTCCTGCGTTCGGACGCGGTGTTCCGCTACATCGACGCAGGTTCCGCCGGCATCTTCAGTGAGGGCGCGCTCGACCAGAACGGACACACCCTGACGCTGCGGGGCGACCAGGGCGTGGCGAGTGAGTTCCGCTTCCGGGTCAGTACCCTCTTCCGAAACGGCGGGCCGATCGTCGTCGAACACGCGACGGTCTCGGCGAGCTGGGGCCAGTTCACGGGCGAGGACGGCGTGCGTCCGCCGCTCCTGAAGATCAGGGGCGATGCGCGGCTGCGCGTGAACAATCAGGACTTCGCGGACGTCTTCGCGCTCTACGACTTCGAGTCCGGCGGCCGCTGGGAGGCCGAGGGCGAGGGCGTGAAGGCGCTCACGACGGCGAACCTCAAGGGCGCGCCGGCGCTTGCCGCTTCGGTCGCGCTGTCGGTCACGAACTCCTACACGGCGCGCGCGGCGGACCTCGCGCAGGGCGCGAAGGCGACGGCGGCGAACGCCCTCGCCTTCGGCGCGATGTGCGTGGCCGACGTGGAGGGCGTGGAAACCCTGCCGTTCACGGACGCGGGCTACGTGCTGGCCACCTCGGAGGTCGCGATTTCGGGGCGGCCCCGGGCGGGCGCGGCGCTGAAGGAGGCCGGATGGACGACGGCGCTTTCGGCGGACGGCAAGTCCCTGCTGCTCAGGCCCCTCGGCGGCTTCACGCTCTTCCTGCGCTGACGGGCGCCTCCCCCCGCGTCCGCCGGCCTTGGATATGCTATACTACGCCTCCGGGAAATCCGTGAAAAAGGAGCAGAATGTGAGAACGGCTGAAATCGAACGGAATACGCGGGAGACGAAGATCCGGCTGGCGCTGGACCTCGACGGCGAGGGACGCGGCGAGATCGACACCGGCATCGGGTTCTTCAACCACATGCTGGAACTTCTCAGAAAGCATGCGCTGATCGACCTCTCGGTGACGTGCCGGGGGGATCTCGACGTGGACTACCACCACACGGTGGAGGACGTGGGGCTCGTGTTCGGGCAGGCGCTCAACCGGGCGCTGGGCGAGCGGCGGGGGATCGCGCGCTACGGTTTCGCGTGCATTCCCATGGACGAGGCGCTCTGCGAGACCGCGATCGACCTCGGGGGGCGCCCGTTCCTCGTCTTCGCCACGCCGAAGAAGCACCTGATGGTGCGCGACTTCGAGGTGAAGCTGCTGGAGGAGTTCTTCCGTTCGGTGAGCGTGGAGGGGCGGCTCAACATCCACGCACGCGAAATCTACGGGGACGAGACGCACCACGTGTGCGAGGGCCTCTTCAAGAGCTTCGCCCGCGCGCTGCGCCAGGCCGTGGCCCCCGATCCGCGCGAGAAGGGCGTCCCGTCCTCGAAGGGCGTGATCTGACGCATTTTGCGGTTGGCCGAGCCCATACACTATGGACATTTTGGCAAGTCACAAAAATGGACAATCTATCCAAACAATCTTGCGGTGCGCACACACCTTATGGTACAATATAGTGGATAAGAGCAAATTGTCGACACACTATGGCTAGACCGAAGAAAGCAGATGGCGGCTCGCGCCACGGAAAGCACGCTCCCGGCGTGTTTAGGGTATCACTATACCTTTCAGCCGAGGAGAAGACCATCGCCATCTTGACTGCAGAACGGCAGCGCAAGACCCTGTCAGATGTTCTACGAAGCGGCATAGTGTGTGAAGCGACCAGATCTGGCGTGTTGGTGAACGGAGTAGTCGCAGAGAAGTTTCGCGCTCGCATAAGTGCCTACAGGCAAGTACTCGAAGCAGAAGCACAAACCAAAAGGAGTACTGAAAAATGAGCAAAGTCGAAGAGATAATCGCAATCGTCGAAAAAGAGTCCCCCGGATTGCTGGATGGCATATCGCTGGAGGACGGCATAACCAAGGAGAGCCTTGTGCGCAAAGTACTTGCACTTTCTCATGGCCAAATGGTGCGCACACACCAAAACCAGATCAAACCTCATGTCAACACAACTGAAGGTTTATCAACTCCGCCCGGCGGGTGCCGGATACGGAGGTAGTCAACAGCAAAAATAAGGCCGCAAACGGAACAAGGGCAAAAGGAAGAACGGTGACAGGCAGGTCAGAAAAGCTGGCTCAGGAAGGACTGTGCGGAGACCGCGATCGGCTCGCGGTAGGAAAATGCGTCGGCTCCGGAGTACGGGAGGTCGCGCACGACCTGAAAGGCGTGTGCGGCGCCGGTCGCCTTCTGCATCGCCGTGAGCGCATGGGATATGACGGTGTCAGACGTCTTCGCCTCGACAAGAAACCAAGGCGTTCCGTTCTTCGTGACCAGAAAGTCCACTTCTGCCTTCGCCTTGTTCCTGACGTAGTAGAGCGCATAGTCGCCGAGGCCGAGGTCGTTCCACATGTCAACGGCCTTGAGCAGATGGCACGCGACAAGGTTCTCGAAGCGGGCGCCTTCGTCTGCGACTTCGCACCAGTCCCGCTGATACCACTTTGGCGTCTTGCGAATCGAATTCTCGATGTTCTTGAACCACGGGCGGACGGTAAAGCCCTCGTGGAAGTATTCAAGCGTGGCTATCCATGCCTTTATCGTCTTTTCCGCAATGCCGATTTCGCGGGAGAGGGATGCCGCCACGATCTGGTTCCCGGCACGTGCAAGGAGAAGCTCCGACAAGATTCTGATTCCTGCGACGTCGGCGATCTTCGTAAGATCGCGCAGGTCTTCCCGGAAGAGCTGTTCGCGCCTGAGTTTGCGCCAGCGATGGGTGAACCTGACATCTCGCCTGACAAACGGCTCCGGGAATCCACCATGCGTCCAGAGCGCATCCCAGTCGTCGGACAGGATCGGGCGCGGCACATGGATTTCGGTTGCCTCGAGTTCCGGGCGGACAAGTTCCGCGACGCCAAGCGGGTGCATGTGGTAGAGGAAGTATCGTCCCATCAGGCTGTCGCCGTTGCGCTTGTAGATGTCGAGCCGCGCGCTGCCGGTGACGATGAGGCGCATGCGGTCTTCGTAGAGATCGAAGAACCCCTTGAGAAACGACTTCCATCGGACGAACTTGTGGATTTCGTCAAGCGTGATGATTGTTTTGCGGTCAGATGCAATGCCGAGTCCGGCGGCGTTGGCAAGCCCCGCCGCATCGCCCGCGACGAGTTGGCGCGTTGCAAGGTCGTCCCAGGTGAAATACCGATTCGCAAGCGTTTTTGCGAGCGTCGTCTTTCCGCACTGGCGAGGCCCGGTGAGAAACGCCATCTGTCGGTTGTCGCGCAGATGCTCTTCAAGCACCGCTTCGTAGATTCGCTTTCGCTGGAATGTGTCTTTCATGGCGGCAAGTATATCAAAAGTGACTTTCGACGTCTTTACCAAACTGACCTATTGGTCAGAATGGTAAATACCAAACTGACCGGTGGGTTAGAATGGCATAACTTCTTAAAACACGGCAGAGGATTGCGCCCTCGCCCTTTTCCGTGGAATGTGTAATAGGGGCAATGAAAGGGAAACGAAGAATGGGAACGATTATAAAGATGATGTATTCGATTGTGAGCATGGTGCTCAAGTTGACTTGGAAGATTGTAAAATTCTTGGGCAAGCCTATGTGGGAAAGTCTTAGAGATACCGCGAAGACATCTTGGTCTCTTTACAAAGAGCGGAAGGCGCAGAAGGCGGCCAGCGCGGGCAGGACTGGGGAAAGCGATGGTGATTCAGGGTTCACTGGCCCCGATGAAAGCAAAGATTACCCCAAAGGATGTATTCGCTAATTATAAAGTTGAGGATCTTCAAAAGTTGTACGACAAGGTGGTTGATCTGGATGTTGCGGTCGATAAAATCCCGAGCTTGAAAAGTTGTACGAGACATATGGTTCCGACTACGAGCGCATGAAGCAGGATATCATGGATGAACTCAAGCGTCGCGACTTAACGTCCAAACACTAACCATTTCACCAACTCCGCCCGGCGGGTGCCGGATGCGGAGGTAGTCAACAGCAAAAATAAGGCCGTAAACGGAACAAGGGCAAAAGGAGTAAGCTATGCTTGACAGGAAGACCTACAAGCTGATGAAGAAGAAGTATGGTGGCGTTGGCAGTTGGGCGGTTTGGTGTCCACAAACGGACAAGAACGCGCCGAAGTCCAATATGGGGAACATGGATTGGACGAAGAACGAAGACGGCCTTTGTTCCGTCCTGAATCCAGAATTTGTGTTCGTAGGGCTCAATTTGTCAGATAGCCATGGCAAGTATTCCGACGCAAACACGCCGTGGGTGAATTTCCACAGCGGCAACCCTCATGGAAATTCCTTCAAGCTTCGTTTTGCGCTTAAGGACACTCCTTTTTGGGGTGCATACATGACTGACCTCATAAAGGGCGTCAAGGAGACGGACTCGAAGAAGGTCGTATCTAAGCTCAAGAAGGACAAAGCCTTGCTTGTGCGTAACATAAAGAACTTCGAGCGCGAGATTTCGCACCTTGGCGGCAAGCCGGTTCTGATTGCGTTGGGGAAAGCGGTGTACAAATTCTTGAAACCTTTTGAGCTTGAAGGCAAGTATGCGGTCAAGGAATTGCCGCATTATTCTTCGAGGATAAACAAGGAGCAGTATCGAGCGGAGGTCTCGAAGACCCTCGGAAAATCTATCAACAAACCCTCTGTGCCAACGGTTGGCCGGATGCGGAGAAAGTAAAATCATAAACAAGAAACAACAAAGGGGCTACAGCCCCAGAAAGAGGCGCGAAATGGGAAAAATATGCAAATTTTGTGGACACCCATATAGAGGGAACCCAGTGCCCCCAAGCAGTTGGGGTTGGATGAGGCGGGGTGCAATTTCACCAGGCAGTCTGCACGAATCGGAATGCTACTGCAGTGAAAAATGTCGTCGTGAGGCCGAAGCAGGCCAGGGGGGCGGCGGAGGTGGCGGTCGCGACGAATCGGAGTCGGGCGGTGGCTCGTCCTCGTCAGCTGAATTGCCATCGGGATGTGTGAAGATCGTCGGCATGGTATTGGCTTTCCTTGTGGTCTGCGGCATTTTAGGGATGCTATTCTGCAAAAACGAGGATGCGAACGATCCTGCCGTGAAGATGGCGAAGTGGGAGGAACACCTTGAAAAGCGGCGCGCGGCGTTTGCCGAAGGTCTCTCCGAGGAAGGCGTAGAGGCGAGAGGTCTCAAGAACTTCACTTGGGAAGCGTGGCAGAACCGCAGTAAAGCGACGGCGGCCGAAAAGGTGGAGGATATCTCGGAGAAGTACAGGGTTCATATGAATAAGAGGATGAGCTTCTTGAACTCTGGGCATACCGACGCTGAAGCGCACGCGTTAGGTCTTGACGACTATACCTTTGAGGCGTTCAAGCAGAACTACAAAAACATCAAGTACAAGACCTTGGAGGAGATGCGGCAGAGTGCTGCGAATCCTACGAGCCCCGTTACTAGATCCGAGAGGTCTGCTGTGCCAACAGATGTCACGGATAGGGCAAAGGCTGAAACAGAGGCTCGTGCTAAGTCTGAAGCTGAAGCAAAGGCGAAGAGGGAAGCCGCAATCAAAGAGAAAAAGGAGACTAGGGCAAGAATGAAGGCAGAGGCCGAGGTAAAAGCCAGAGCGAAGGCTGATGCAGAAGCAAAAGCCAGAGCAAAGGCTCAAGCAGCGGCAAAAGCCAGAGCCGCGGCAGCAGCAAAGGCGGAAGCAGAGGCCAGAGCAAGGGCAGAAGACAGAGTAAGGGCAGAAGCCAGAGCAAAAGCCGAAGCCAGGGCCAAGGCTGAAGCAGAAGCCAAGGCGAAGAAGGATGTACCCAAGGTTGCGGCGGCGGATGCTGTTGGCGGACAGCAGAATGGTGACCGGACGAAGGCCTCCAAGGATTCGAAAGGAATTGCCATTGTCGTCACAGGGAAGGGCAAGACCAATGATGCGGCCATGCGCTCCGCAATTCACAAGGCAGTCTTCAGAGCCGTCAGCAGATGGGTGGATTCAAAGGAGCAAATGGAGGAGAAGCGGGAAGAGGTGAAGTCCGTGGTGATGTCACTTGCAGAAGGCGATGTCAATAAATTCGAGGTGCAGGATACCCAACAACAGGGCGGCGCTTGCGTTCTGAAGGTGAAGGTCTATATCTCGAAGAAAAAGATCGCGCCTAAGTTCGAGAAGGTGTTTCCCGATGTGTTTGGCAATGATTAAAGAAAGGAAATGGAAAATGAAGAAGCAGATGAAGCTGGTTGTGTGCGCAGTCGCGGCAGCGTTGATGCTTTGCATCACCGGGTGCGGCGGCGGAAATACCGCAGGCAGCATCGCGGACAAGTGTGTGGACTGTCTGAAGGATGCCGACTTCGATGGCATGCGGCAGATGTCAACGGGCGGCATGATACAGTGGATAGATGGCGCCGAACGGAAGTACGATGAAATCGCCAAACTGCTTGGCGAGAAGAAGGCGAAGAAATTCAGGAATACATACGATGATCTGAAGTACGAGATAGGTGATGCCGTCGGCGGTGACGCAAAGGTGACGGTGCCGGTCAAGATCAACGGGCAGAGCACGCCGATGACGCTCATCAGCTTGGGCGGCAAGTGGCGGATCGAGAAGTTCGACTTCCCGATCATATAGGCCGCTTCTGCATTGCGTGGGGCAGTCCCGTTTGAACGGGACTGCCCAAGAATTGTTCAGAAGTCGAAAGGTATATTTGAAAGGGGATGAGGTTCGATAGTTGTCAAGTAAATGCGACAAATGCGGGAAACTCGTTCCTGACGGTGAGGCGTCTTGTCCCCATTGCGGAACGAAGATCGAAATGGACAATCTTGCGATAGGTTGTCTTTTCGTGCTTGGTTTGATTGGCTTTCTCTATCTTATTTTTAGATATTGGCAAGTGATCATTCTTGTTTCCGCCGTTTTGCTTGTTGCGGGGATATGCTATGCTGTCATAAAAAACACTAAAAGCGAAGACGGCAATGATGAAAACCAAGGGGAGGGTGCGGATAAGGAAGATCAAAGCACAGAGTCCGATAAGGTTGACGAAAGCGGCTCGTCGGCATGGCCTGAATTTGCTTCCGAGGTTGTAGAGGCGTCTGAAAGCCTGTATTCGGCCTTGTTGAAGATGTCGGGCGACGCACCGTTTATCGCTACATTGGAAGCGACTGACTGGTTGAATTTGGGCGGCGAATGGTCGATGAACAACCGGTTGTGCGCACTTGCGCAAATCGACATGTTCAACGTCCTGAGGTTGCTCGGGCATGATGACATTGGGGAGAGCAAGGAGGGCTTGGCTTGCGCCTACATCGTGACCCGACTGAGTGCGGCGGCCGGTCAGAACATTGATACCTTCACTACTGGATACAAGACCAATGAGTCCATGGCAAGGCAATTGGCCAAGATTACTGAAGAGACAAGGCGTGTTCTCAGTCCGCTGATGGAGAGATGGCGTTCTTCCGTTCCAAGCGAGAAGCGTTTCTATTCTGCGGTGGTTACATTCTTTGTCGCGAAATGCAATCAGCCGGAGTTGTCGCTAAACTATTTGCGTTCGCTATATCAATGGGCTTCTGTGATTGCGAAGGCCGATGGTTCGGTCAGTGATGCTGAGGCAAAGAGCCTTGCGGCAATCATGAAAGCGCATGATGCGGCTAAATCGCCTGTCGGGAGAACAAGTGTTTCGGGCGGCGAGACGGGCGCGACAGAGAATTGCCAGGCGACGTCTTTTGCGCGAGACGAAGATCCGTTCCAGAAACTTGAAGCGTTGATTGGGCTCGCGCCGGTAAAGAACGAGATTATGGCGCTTGCGAATTTTGTGAAGATACAAAAGCAGCGAGTCGATGCCGGCATGAAAGCGGTGCCTGTTTCGTACCATTGTGTTTTTACGGGGAATCCGGGAACAGGGAAGACTACAGTTGCCCGTATCGTCGCCGGGATATACAGGGATTTGGGCGTGCTTGAAAAAGGCCATCTTGTAGAGACGGACAGGTCGGGACTTGTTGCGGAATATGTCGGCCAGACAGCCGTCAAGACCAACAAAGTGATTGACGATGCGATAGGTGGCGTCCTTTTTATAGACGAAGCATATACGCTTGCCCAAGCCGGAGGGAATGATTTTGGCATGGAGGCTATCGCCACTTTGCTCAAACGCATGGAAGACGACCGCTCCAGACTCGTTGTGATTCTCGCCGGTTATTCTGGCGAGATGGAAACATTCATAGAAGCGAATCCCGGCTTGCGGTCGCGATTCAACAGGTACATAGATTTCCCCGACTATAGTGCAGAAGAACTTGTTCGAATATTCATGTCTTTGGCTGAATCCAACGAGTATGACTGCGATGAAGGTCTCGCATCGGAGCTTCCCAAGGTTATGCTTAAAACTATCAGGCAGAAAGACGAGAATTTTGGCAATGCCAGATTTGTCCGGAACCTTTTCGAGAAAAGCATCCAGAAGCAAGCGATCCGTCTTTCAAAGGTTGCGCCCATCACGAACAAGATGCTTCGAACACTTACTGCCGATGATTTACCCTCAATATAATGAGGACAAGCCGACTGAAGGCCCAAAGCATTCAACAAGTCATAGGGCCCTTTACGACGTCGCGCTCTACTGGTTCCGGAAGACGCGCGCGGGCTCCGTCCCCGCCGGGGTGTTCGGGGGCCGCA